>NBJMC04201__coassemble_790_pt1 | contig 20200 bp, 19 predicted proteins | sample NBJMC04201__metabat2_high_PE_001 | metagenome-assembled genome bin NBJMC04201
ACCCATACCAGCAATGATAGTTTGACCAGTTTCATGATTTGTACTAGCTCTAAAAGTTGGGTCTTCTTCAGCTAATTTTTGTAACGCTAATCCCATTTTATCTTGATCAGCTTTTGATTTTGGTTCAACAGCTAATTCAATAACTGGTTCTGGGAATTCCATTGATTCCAAAATACAAGGTTTCTTTTCATCACATAATGTGTCACCTGTAGTTGTATCTTTTAATCCAACTGCTGCAGCAATATCTCCTGCAAATACTTCAGATATTTCAGTTCTATTATTAGCATGCATTTGCAAGATACGACCAATTCTTTCTTTTTTGTCTTTAGTAGCATTTAATACATAAGAGCCACTACTTAATTTTCCTGAATAAACTCTAAAGAAAGTTAATTTACCAACGAATGGATCTGTCATGACTTTAAATGCTAAAGCTGCAAATGGTTCAGAGTCAGATGGATGTCTTTCAATTTCTTTACCATCTAAATCTACACCTTTAATAGCTTCAATATCTACTGGACTTGGTAGATAATCGATTACTGCATCTAGTAATAATTTAACACCTTTATTACCTAAAGCAGTACCACACATTACTGGGAAGAATTCAACAGCTAAAGTTCCTTTTCTAATTGCTTTCTTAATTAAGTCAACAGAAATTTCTTCACCTTCTAAGTATTTGTTCATTAATTCGTCATCAAATTCAGCTACTGCTTCAATTAATTCATTTCTTTTTTCTTCAACTAAATCAACCATATCAGCAGGAATTTCAATAATTTCTGGGTTTTCTGCTTGTTGTCCATCATATTTATATGCAGTTCTTGTAACTAAATCAATAATACCATTAAATTCATTTTCTGCTCCAATTGGCCATTCAATAGGTTTTGCATTAACACCTAATCTTGAATCAATAGTAGATAAACTATATTCAAAATTAGCTCCCATCTTATCCATCTTATTACAGAAAATCATTCTTGGTACTTTAAATTCAGTTGCTTGACGCCATACTGTTTCTGTTTGTGGTTCAACACCAGCTTGAGCATCTAAAAGTGCTACTGCACCATCTAATACTCTTAAAGAACGAGATACTTCAACTGTAAAGTCTACGTGTCCTGGAGTATCAATAATATTTAATCTATGATTTTTCCAGAATGCTGTAGTAGCTGCTGAAGTAATTGTAATACCTCTTTCTTGTTCTTGTTCCATCCAGTCCATTTGAGATTCACCATCATGAGTTTCTCCAATTTTATGAATCTTACCTGTATGGAATAATACACGTTCTGTACAAGTTGTTTTACCAGCATCAATATGGGCCATGATACCAAAATTACGTGTTTTTTCTAAACTATATTCACGAGCCATATATTAAATCCTTTCTACCATCTATAATGAGCAAATGCTTTATTAGCTTCTGCCATTCTATGTGTATCTTCACGTTTTTTAACAGCTGCACCAACACCATTTGATGCATCAATTATTTCATTAGCTAAATTTTCAGCCATTGAGTGTCCGCCTCTCAATCTAGCGTATTGAACTAACCATCTTAATCCTAAAGCTTGACTTCTATCTGGTCTTACTTCAATTGGAACTTGATAGTTTGCTCCACCAACACGACGTGATTTAACTTCTAAAGCTGGTTTGATATTTTCTAAAGCTTTATTTAAAACGTCCATTGGTTCTTGATTTGTTTTCTCTTTTATTATTTCAAAAGCTTCGTAAAGAATTTTTTGAGCAATTCCTTTTTTACCATCAACCATTAATCTATTAATTAATTTAGTAACTAATTTAGAATTGTATAATGGATCTGGTAATACGTCTCTTTTAACTGCACGTCTTTTACGCATAACTATCTCCTTTCATTATTTAGTTTTTGGTTTTTTACTTCCATATTTACTACGTCCTTGACGACGTTTTTCGATACCTGCTGTATCCATAGTACCACGAATAACATGATATCTAACACCGATTAAGTCTTTAACACGTCCACCACGAATTAAAACTACTGAGTGTTCTTGTAAATTGTGTCCTTCACCAGGTATATAAGCAGTAACTTCCATACCATTAGATAATCTAACACGGCAATATTTACGTAACGCTGAGTTTGGTTTTTTAGGTGCCATTGTTCCTACACGAGTACAAACACCACGTTTTTGAGGTGAATTTTGACTAGTTCTTTTTTTATCTTTGCTGTTATATCCAATTCCTAAAACTGGTGATTTACTTTTTCTAGTTTTATCTTTACGGTTTTTTCTAACTAATTGGTTAATTGTAGGCATATTTTTACCCTCCTTTCATTTACACACTTCCAGGTGTTTCATTTTAAAATTTAATTAAAGATTTGTAACACAAATCTAAAACATAGAAATCATATCATTATTTTAAATATTTGTCAATATTATTTTTTAATTTTAATCTTTAAAACCTTTTGTTTTATATTCATTGCCACATCTAATATATGCATTATATATCACTTTATTCTCTTTTCCAATAATATAAGCATATCCATCGCATATATTGTTTTTGTTGTCTTTTAAAATATCAATAAATCCTTCATTCTGTAAACTTTTTAATGACACTTTAATTTCATCACCATCTAATATATTATTATAATACTTTTGTTGATACTTTTTTGTAGCTTGCTCTACTTTTTCTTCAATTTCTATATAATCAGTGGAATTAGTTTCTTCATTTGATATATTATTAAAAACTTTATTAGCAAAAGCGGATATTAAAACTAAACACATCATTAAAACTAATACTGCTATCATCATTGACTGTATTCCAAATCCTCTATTATCTATCTTCATCAAAAAATATTACCTTCTTCTTTGTTATCATTAAATCTATATAGTTTTGCAGGTCTTCCCATATTTCCTTCATTAACATCACCTGTTGAAACAATATATCCTGAATTTAAAATTCTTTTTCTAAAATTTCTTCTATCAATTTGTATATCGAGAAGTTGTTCATAAACTTTTTGTAATTCCGGTATAGTAAAATCACTTGGAAATAATATTTTTAAAATATTGCTATCAATAATTCTTTTTTTCAAATAATTTATTAATTTTTCAACTATTTTATCATGATCATAACCCATTTTTGGAATAGAATTAATATCAAACCAAGCTAATTCTAAATTTTCTCTTTCTTGTTTTCTTAATATCAATGTTATATTATTTATTAGCCCAATAAAAGTTGTAGCAATAACTCTTTTTTCATAATTTCTATTTAAATTACTAAACGAATGAAATTGTTCAATATACATAGTAGGTAACCCAAGTTTATCACAAACTACATCTGTAATATTATCTTCTAATGTTTCCTTATCATTCAAAAGTTCACCTGGCAATATCCAATAACCTTTATAAGGTTCATCTTTTTTGTGCATTAATAAAATCTTTACAACTCCCTTATCTACAGTAAAAATACCTATTAATGTTTCAACTAATTGTTCATAATTCATAATTAACTCCTTTTGCGTTTTTAATACGCCAATATTTTAATATAAAAAAAAGTTTTTGTCAAATTAAAAAACTAGAATAATCTAGTTGTCTAAATAATCTCTTAATTTACGTGATCTAGAAGGATGTCTTAATTTTCTTAGTGCTTTAGCTTCAATTTGTCTTATTCTTTCTCGTGTTACGCCAAATAATTGACCAACTTCTTCTAGTGTTCTAGCTTTACCATCTTCCAATCCAAATCTTAATCTAATTACTTTTTCTTCTCTTTCAGTTAAAGTTAATAAAATATCACTTATTTCATCTTTTAACATTTCATTTGTTGCATATTCTTCTGGACTCATATTGTGTTCATCTTTAATAAAATCACCTAAATGAGAATCATCTTCTTCACCTATTGGAGTTTCTAAACTTACTGGTTCTTGACTTATTTTATAAATTTCTCGTATTTTATCAACTGATGTATTCATTTTTTTAGCTAATTCTTCTTCTGAAGGTTCACGATTTAATTCAAGTGTTAATTGTCTTTGAACACGAGCTAGTTTATTTATAGTTTCAACCATATGAACAGGAACACGTATTGTTCTTGCTTGATCAGCAATTGCACGAGTTATAGCTTGTCTTATCCACCAAGTAGCATAAGTTGAAAACTTATAACCTTTGGATACATCAAATTTTTCTACAGCTTTCATAAGTCCAATATTTCCTTCTTGAATCAAATCCAAAAATAACATTCCACGTCCTACATATCTTTTAGCAATACTAACTACTAATCTTAAATTTGCTTCAGCCAAAATAGTTTTTGCTTCTTCATCCCCTGCAATTATTCTATCTGCTAAGTCTAATTCCTCTTCATTTGTAAGTAATTTAATTTGACCTATTTCTTTCAAATACATTCTAACTGGATCATTAATATTTAAATCCTTAGTTAGTGTATTATCATCCAATAATATTTTTTCAGATCCACCATCTGATTCTTCTTCTGATACAATTGGTATATTGTTCTCATTAAAAATATTATATAAATCATCTAAAGAATCTGAATCTAAATCCAATCCTTTTAATGCATTAGCTAAATTATCGTAAGTAATATAGCCTTGTTGTTTTCCTAATTTTACTAACTCATCTTTTCTTTCTGCAAAAGTTTTAATTTCATTCAACATTTTTTTCTCTCCTTACCACTAATTCTAATATTCTTTGACCTAATTTTGCTTTTTTTTCTAGATCAGTTTCTTCATTCATTAATTTTGTTAATCTATCACATTCGTCATTTATATTTTTCTCTTCTATAGCATTAAAATAATCTAATATTAAATTATTATTGTATTCATCACTCAAATTTAAACTTTCTATTTTACTAACTATAGCCAACGAATTCTTATCTAAATCATTAATAAATTCTGATTCGTCTATATAATTATTATTTTTATAAAAATAACTTATTTCATGTGCAAGCATTCGATATTCCTTTGTTGGAAAATAAATGGTTCTATTATCAAACATTTTAATAACATCCCCACTTCTTAACATATAAAATAGTAACCCTAATTGTGCCATATCATATTTATTAGTTTGAACAATTTTTGGTTTATCTACTTTAATTATCTCTTTTTTTTCAATTTTGCTTCTTAAAAAATCAATATCTAGTTCAGTTTCTTTACTCAATTTTTTTAATGTAATTTCTCTTAAAATTTCATCATCTATTTTATTTAAATGTTCAATTGCTTCTTTAGCATATTTAGCTTTATCGACTGTTTGCGTTAAATCTTTGTTATTTTTTAGATAACTTAATTTAAAGTCCATAACACTTATAGGATTATTAATTTTTTCTAAAAATTTATCCTTCCCATACTTTAATATATATTCATCAGGATCCAAGTCTTCTTCTAATCTTACCACTTTAGGTATAATATTAAATTCAAGAAGTATATCACTACAAGCCATCGTAGCTTTAGCACCAGCTTTGTCACCATCAAAACAAATAATTATATTACTACCTAGTCTTTTAATTATATTTGCATGTTCTTTTGTAAAAGCAGTACCTAATGTTGCTACTACATTTTTAACTCCAATACTATATGCTCTTATGACATCCATAAATCCTTCCATGATAATAACTGTATTTTTCATCCGACATTCATTTTTTGCTTTAGCATAATTATATATAAATTCACCTTTTTTAAATAAAACATGTTCTTTACTATTAATATACTTAGGTGCTTCAATATTAGTGTATATTCTACCACTATAGCCAATGACTTTACTATTCATATCATTTAAAGGAAACATAATCCTATCATAAAAGAAGTCATGAAAACCATTCTCATCTTTAACTATTAATCCACTATCTATTAAATCTTTTTCTTTAAATTCTTTTTTATTTAACAAATTAGACAAGGCTTTACTATTCTTGATAGCTAGTCCAATTTCAAACTCCTTAATTAAATCATCATTTATTTTTCTTTTATATAAGTATTCTTTAGCTTGTCTACCATATGAAGTATTAATATTATTTAAATAAAATTTTTGACCAATATCATATATGTTATATATATCACTGTTATTAATTTTTTTTGTATTTTTTAAATCTATTTTTATATCAATTCCACCCATATCAGCAACCATTTTAACAGCTTCAATGAATGGAATATTTTCATATTCCATTAAAAATTGGAAAACATTACCAACTCTATGGCAAGAAAAGCAATTAAACATTTGCCTTGAAGGAGATACAGAAAGTGAAGGTGTTTTATCTTCATGAAAAGGACATGACCCAAAATAATTTTTTCCTGTTTTATTTAACGGAATATATTTTGACACAACATCAACTATATCAACACTATTCTTTATTTCGTTAATTTGTTCTTGTGATAATGTTTTCATATTAATCTTCCCCTACTTATTAATATACGACAAAAAATAACAATTTCCTTTTTTTTTACATAATTTTTTTTGATTTTTACATATTATTTAATGAGGAGATGTTAAAATGAACCTAAAAACCATTAAAATAATAGGAGTTTTTGTTATTTTTTCTCTATGTTTTTTATTCCATTTTTTATATGACTGGTTACCTAATTCCTTATTTAGTATATTTTTTCCTGTAAATGAAAGTATTTGGGAACATATGAAATTAATATTTAGTTCTTATGTCTTTTATGGTATTTTTGATTATTTATTGATTAAAAAAAATAATATTAAATATAATAACTTTTTAATTCAATTATTTTTAGTCCCAATAATTGGTATTATTTTATATCTAATTGTTTTTATTCCAATTTATAATAAAATAGGAGAAAATATGATAATTAGTATAGGATTACTATTTATTATAATAATTATAGAACAAATTATAAGTTATTTTATATTACAATCTAAAGAGATAAAATATCAAAATTTTATAGGAATAATTGGTATAATTCTTGTTTATATTATATTTGGTTATTTAACTTATAGGCCAATTGAAAATTATATTTTCTATGACACGGCAAAAGATAAATACGGAATTAATATTTATGTAAAATAAAAAACTAATCAAAATTGATTAGTTTTTTTAGGAATTCCTATCTATATTAAACGCTAATAGCATTAGCGTACACATTGTAACAAGCATATGTTCTTATAGAAATATACTTGTTAGTAGGTGTTATCATAATTAGCACTTTATATTTTTAATATATTCAATAATAAAAATTATATACATTAATTGTTTATATTCACACCCATTAATAATATATTCAATATATATTTATTTGTGTAGACAGTTAAATTAATTTTAAAATATAATATCAAATTAATTCATATTCTTTAATTATTATTCTTTTGTCACTACAATATTCCATAATAAATTTATTATCTTTTTTTACATATTCCTAATTTTATTTTATATTCACTAGCAATAAAGCAAAAAGAATTGTCGAGTTCTTTCATAAAATTTTCAATATCTTCCAATATCAACTTTTGCAATATTTTTTCTGATATCATTTCATAGTTATGAATATTTTTTATTAATATCGGACTTTTAATAAAATCTTTTACTTTTGATTTTTCTTTAGTCATTAATTTTAATTTGGTTTTTTCATCTAATCTTTCATATTCTTTGCTTTTTATTTTTTGCCTTAATTCTCTTATTGATAAATTATAAAATTCAGTAATATTTATATAATATTTTATTTTATTAACATCGTTTATCGGTAATATTTCAACATAGTGACCATATGTTAATTGTTGCGACCTTGTCGCAACTTTTTCTATAAGACAATAAATTTTTTTTCATTCGTGTCAACGAAGTAAATGTATAACCTTTTCCTAATTCATTAGTTAGTTTTATAGAATATTCTTTAATTATTCCTTCGCCATAATGCTTTCCTGCTTCAAAAAGTAATTTACCAACATTATAATATGTATTTAAATCACTTCTATTTTTACTATAATCTTTAACCTTTTTATATACTTCATTGTTTATTAAATTAGTTTTAATTTCATTATAATAATTCATATTTACTCCTTTCTATGGTATACATGTTTTGATTTCTAATTTATTTTTAATTTTAAATTTGATGCTTCCATTTATGTCAGTTCTATAAACATCAGTATCTTTCAATATTTCTAAAATTTCTTCATTTGGATGGCCATACCAATTATTTTTACCAACTGATATAATGGAATATATTGGATTAATTTTACTAATGAAACTTTCACTACTACTTGTTTTACTACCATGATGACCAACTTTTAATACATCTATATTACTTAAATTGTATTTGTTTAATATCTCTTTTTCAACATTAACACCTGCATCACCCATTAGTAATATTTTTGTTCCATTTATTTCAGTATAAATCACACTTGAATTATCGTTTTCATTATCATATAATTCTTTGTTTAAAAAATATATTACATTGTTATTTATATTTAGTTGTTTTAATCCTTTATAATATTTTATATTTTTATCATCTAATACTTTGATTAAATCTAATTCTAATTCATTATAACCATCATGATTAAATATAACATTATCTACTTTAAAATTATTAATTAAATTAATACTTTCTCCCATGTGATCATAATCACCATGTGCTGATTGTCAAAAAGTAAGTCGAGTAAAACACTTTATTTCCAAAGAAAAAACTACATTTATGTAGTTCTGCTTTAACCATTTTGATTTTTACTATATTTTTTTTCTTGATAATATAATGTCCTAAGTTTATCTAATCCTAAATCCGTATATTTAAAATCAAATCCATAACTATTTAATTCATCAATTAATTTATTTCTTTGTTCCTCTAAAGGTAATTCATAATAGTTTGAATTATCTAAATATACAAGTAACCCTATATCGTCAATTTCCTGTAATTGTACTTTAGTGTTCATTCCTTCTTTGTAATAATGATGATCTTTCTTTTTAGTATCGAAAACTTTTAAATATCCATTTTCTTTTAATTTGTTTTCAAAATCAAGGAGTTCATTTTCATTAACAAAATCAATATTCAATGAATCTAACAATTTATTTTCTACTTTATATCCTTCTTTAAAATTTACATTTCTTAAGCGAATACACTTTTGTTTCATTTCATTTTCTGTTAATTCATTTAAATTATCTTTTGTATAATATATATCATGTGTTTCACAATTAAAATCATTTTCTAATCCATGCATTTTTAAAATTTTATCATAGTATTCTAAAGTCTTATCTAATTTAAACCCAACTTCAACTATTAACATAATTTATCACATCCTATATATACATTATATCATACATTTTTTACATTTAATGTTTTGTTCTCTTTTTCCAACTCTTTCAAACTTTTATCTGGAGTTGGCAAATCTTCCGGCATTGTTCCACCAAGTTTCTTAATTGTATTTCTGATTTCCTTTCCAACTTCAAAATGAGTTTCATTTGCTTTACTTTCTAAATTTATATTTTCATTCTTTAATTTTTGTTCTGTTTGAGAGATTCTAAATAAATTTGCAATTAATTCATCACTGCCCATGTTATCCAAAATATCTTCTCTATATCTAAGTTTCTTTCTTCTTGCAATATCATTTGCTGTTTCTCCATTGTATAATCCTTTATAACCTGAATTATGAAATTTATCGAAGTTCTTTACTCCAGCATTTCTAGCAGCAATATTCAAAGAATAATTTCCTTTTCTAGTTAAATCTCTTTGATAAAATCTTTTCTCATCTTCAGTAAGCTTACTATATTCTTTTTCATTTAACTCTTGTTTTCTAGTTTGAATCGCAAAATAAGTTTGACCTAAAGCTATTGCTTCTTTTCTTGAATCACCATTTTGTACTATTAAATAACATGCATATCTTGATAGTTTATAATCTTTCAATTTTCTGTTTGTTTTTGAACCTATTTGAACCAATTTCCCAACCTCGGGAAAATGGTCACTAACATTATAACCACTTTTTATACAAGCTGTTTTTGCATATTCTATTGCATTAGAAAATCTCTCCTATTTGTTGTACTCAAGTAATGGCATTAATTCTCTAGCCAACCAATACTCATTGCCATTTTCATCTATATGTTTTATATTTTCAAATAATTTTTCTGTATATTCTTTTATTTCATTCATTTTTTTGTTCTCCTTTCTATGGTGCACATGTTTTAATTTTTAATTTATCATTATCAATTTTAAACATAATACTTCCATCTTCATCTGTTCTATAAATTTTACTATCTTCTAAATTTTCTAATACACTATCATTTGGATGACCATATCTATTGTTCTTTCCAACACTAATTACTGAATATTTTGGATTTATCTCACCTATGAATTCTTCACTTGAACTTGTTTTACTTCCATGATGTCCTACTTTTAATACATCTATATTTTGTAAATTATATTTTTCTATTAAATCATCTTCTACTTCTACACCAGCATCTCCCATAAATAGAAATTTATGTTTATTGAGTTCTGTATAAATTACACTTGAATTATCATTTTCATTACCATAATCTTTATTATTTAAAAAGTATAATTTATTATCATCTATATTTAATTCTTTGATACAACTGTAATATGGTATTTTCTTTTTATGTAATACTTTAATTAATTCTTGTTCTAAATCATTATGTGGCCCACAATTGAATATTACTTTCTCTACTTTAAAGTTATTTACTAAATTAATACTTTCACCCATATGATCATAATCACCATGTGTTAAAATTAAGTAATTTATTTTTTTTATACCTAATGATTTAAAATAAGGTATTAATTTATTTTTAGCTATATTATAATCACTAAACATATTACCTCCAGTATCAATTAAAATATTTTTATCTTTAATTTCTAGCAAAATAGAATCACCTTGTCCAACATCAAGAATTGTTAAATAACTATTTTTATTAAAATATTTTATATTATTATGGATAATCAAAATAAAAATTAAAACATAAAAATACTTTGGCTTAATAAATATTAATGTAATAATTAAATAATAAATTATAAAAATATATATATTCATCTTTGCCATTGTTAGATTAATGTTAAAATTATTAAAAAATAAAGTTAATGATTCCATAATATTTAATAAAAAGAATAATATATTATCTAAGATTGGAAATACCAGAGTTATTAATGACAGAGGAAAAATAATCAAGGAAATAAAAGGAACAAACATAATATTAATTAAAGGGCTTGTTATATTTATATAATAAAAATTATTAATCATAATAGGAATACTTGCTATAAAGCAAATTGTTGATGTCATAAATAATTTAATGAAATAATTATTAAATTTGTTAGTTAAATTGCCAAAATAAATCAAATAAAAACTTATTATGAAACTAAATAAAAATCCAACATTATAAATATAATATGGGTTGTAAAATAACATCAAACTAGCAATTAATAAAATTAAATTTTTTTTATCTATTTTATTAAAAATATAAAGCAATACTGCTCTTAAAACAGAAGGAGTAAAATTGGTTAAAAATGCATAAAAAATTAAAAATATACTTATTATAAAATAACTATATTTAAATTTTTTTAATATTTTAGATAAAATTACAACTAATAAAGAAATATGCATACCTGATATAGCAAGTAAATGACTTACACCATTTTGTTGATAACTATTTAGTATTTCATCATTTAAATCTTGTTTATCACCTAATATAAATGTTTTTACATAATTTTTGCTTTTTAATTTATCTATTTTTTCATATATACTATTTTTTATTTTATAAAATATATTATCATTATCTTTATATTTATCAATTTTATCAGCTTTTAAAATAAAATATATTTTATCACTTAATAAATAATTTCTATAATCAAACAAATTAAAAATAGTACTATTATAAGGTTTTGTTAATGTTCCTTTAATTTTAACATAATCACCTAATTGATAATTAACACTACCATAATAAGTTACTTTTATTTTTTCCTTTGCTTTTATTATCAAATCAACATTATTTTCTTTTTTAGTTATATTAATTATTTTACCAATTAAAGTTATTTCACCTTCTTTATAATTAGTATGGTATATTAAATTTTTAGTAATATAAAAAGTATAAAAACAGGTAACAATTAAAATTATTTTACAAAGTAAGTCTATCTTTAATTTTTTCATAAGTTGTACTGCCTATTCCATCTACTTCCATTATTTCTTCAATAGATTTAAATCCATTTTTATTACGATAATCAATAATTGCTTGAGCTTTTTTCTCTCCTATTCCATCAAGAGTCATTAATTCATCTAAACTAGCTTTATTTAATGATACTTTATTATTTGAAGAACTAGAATCGTTATTTAAATTATTATTAGGAACATTTTCAATTTTGTCTTCAATACAAGCATCATTTTCTAGTTTTGGACAAATACATTCTTTTTCAATATATTTAATGGATGTATCACCTTTTAACATTTCAGCAATTTCATCTTTTGTATAAATAATTATTACCATCTCATCAAATATTATTTTACTTAAATTAATAGTACTCGTATCAGCATCTTTAGTTAAGCCACCACTTATATTTATCGCATCACTAACGCGACTATTTTCTAAAACTTCATAAACACCTGGATTATTCACTGCTCCTTTAATATCAACTTTTATTTTTTTATTTTCTTCTTGAATTATAGGTTCTTCTACTTCTTTTTCTTTTAATTGTTCTTCTAATACAACTTCTTCGTTTGAACTATTTGCAATAAACAAAAATAATAAAACGAAAATTACTAAAATTACCCATATGTATTTTTTTATATAATGCATAAATTTACCTCCTATTAGTTATATTAGCCAATACTAGTAAGATTTCCTGCATTAATTTAAAAAATAGGTGTTTTTAATGAACATATAACACAATTTTTAATAAACTATATTAGCTAGAAGGAGGTAATAATATGTATTACTACGGAGGATATAGTGGTTATGGTTACAATCAACCATATGGTTATGGTACTGGATACGGAGCAGCAATTGTTTTAGTTTTATTCATTTTATTAGTAATAATCATAGGTGCAAGAGCATTCGAAAATAACTGTGGTTGCCACAATCAAACACCTTGTCAAGGAAGATAAACTTCCTTTTTATTTTGATTTTTTTATAAAATGTGATAAAATACTTGTGTTATTGGAGTTGGTTATCATGTTTAAAAAATTAAATATATTAGATGAAAAAGACAAAAGGCTAAGAAAAAAAAGTGTTGATGTATCTTTTCCTTTATCAAATGAAGATAAAGAATTAATTAAAAGAGCAATCGATGAATTAACATATAGTCAAATTGAAGAATATGCAGATAAATATAATTTAAGACCTGGTATGGGATTAGCCTTCCCACAATTAGGTTTAAATAAAAGAATAATTATAATTATACACGAAGTTGAAGATGGTATCTTTGATGAATATGTGTTTGTTAATCCTAAAATTGTTTCTTATTCTAATGAAATGATAGCAGCTGATGTTGGAGAAGGTTGCTTATCAGTTAATCGTGATGTTGAAGGTCACGTTCCAAGATATGCTAGAGTCACAGTCGAAGGATATGACATTGATGGCAACAAAATAAAAGTAAGAGCAAGAGAAGAATTATCAATTGCATTTCAACATGAAATAGATCATTTAAATGGAATATTATTTTATGATCGAATTAATAAAGACAAACCTTTCTTTAATGAAAATGAAATTAGATTAATTTAAAAAAGCGTTTTAAACGCTTTTTTCTATACTACTTTTTATAAATCCATCAAATAAAGGATGAGGTCTTGTTGGCCTTGATTTAAATTCTGGATGAAATTGACAAGCTACAAAAAATGGGTGATTTTTATATTCAATTATCTCCACCAAATTTGATTTTTCATTAATACCAGAAAAAATTAATCCATTTTTTTCTAATATTTTTCTATAAGTATTATTAAATTCATAACGATGTCTATGTCTTTCTTTAATAAACTCTTGATTATATAGTTTATAAGCTAAAGAATCTTTTTTTATTTTGCAATCATAATTTCCTAATCTCAAAGTTCCACCCATATTAATTATTTGTTTTTGATCACTCATTAAATCAATAATAGGTTCACCAGTCATTTCATCAAATTCAGTTGAATTAGCATTTTCAATTTTACATACATTTCTTGCAAATTCAATACAAGCTAACTGCATTCCTAAACAAATGCCCAAAAAAGGTATATTGTTTTCTCTAGCATACTTTATAGCTTTTATTTTTCCTTCTACTCCTCTACTACCAAAACCACCTGGGACAATTATTCCACTACTATCTTTTAATTTAATTTCTAAATCATCTATTTTTTCAGAATCTATCCAATTAATTTTTATTTTAGTATTATATTTATATCCTGCATGTTTTAAACTTTCTACAACTGATATATATGCATCATGTAATTCAACATATTTGCCAACTAAAGCTATTTCAATTTCGTCTTTTAAGTTATCAACTCTATTAACTAATTCTTGCCAATATTCTATATTTGAATTATTTATAGTTAAATTAAATTGTTTTAAAATAACTTCGTCTAATTTTTGATTATAAAAATTTAATGGTATTTGATATATATTTTTAGTATCAACTGCATCAATTATATTATTTATATCAACACTACAATATAAACTTAGTTTACGTTTAATATCAAAATCCAACTTGTAAGGTGTCCTACAAACTATTATATCCGGTTGTATCCCTAGTCCTCTTAATTCAATCACAGAGTGTTGTGTAGGCTTGGTTTTTAATTCATTTGAACCATAAATAAATGGTATTAATGTAGTATGAACAAATAATGTTTTTTCTTTGCCTAAATCATTTCTTAATTGTCTTAATGATTCTAAATAAACTTGGGATTCAATATCACCAATTGTGCCTCCAATTTCTGTTATTACAAAATCAGCATTACTAGTAGAACTGGCTTCAAAAACTCTATTTTTAATTTCATTAGTTATATGAGGAACAAATTGAACTGTTGCTCCTAAATAATCTCCTCTTCTTTCTTTTTCAATAACTGATGAAAAAATTTTACCAGTAGTACAATTAGATGAATAATTTAATTCTTCATCTATAAATCTTTCATAATGACCTAAATCTAAATCAGTTTCAGCACCATCATAAGTCACAAACACTTCTCCATGTTGATAAGGAGACATTGTCCCTGGATCAACATTAATATATGGATCAAATTTTTGCATAAAAACCTTATATCCTCTTGATTTTAATAATAAAGCAATACTAGATGCAGTTATTCCTTTACCAAGTCCTGATACAACTCCACCTGTTACAAAAATAAATCTTGCCATAAAAAAACCTCCAAACTACGAGAGTTTCTAGGCTCTTTTTAATTATATCATAAATTTTTATAAAAATAAACAATCATCATTTTAAAATATAACTTCCTTTGCTTGTTACTTTAACATATTGTTGTTCAATCATATATTTTTTTAATATTTCTAGCAATTCTTTTACATCTATATCTACAATTTTACTAACTTCCGATATTGCCTTATTTTCATCATAGCCAGTTTTTAAATATTTTTTTAATAATTTTAAACAAGAATTTGCTAATAAATCATTGTTCGAATCCATTCTTTTATTTTGAGATAGATTTACATCATTTTCAGTATTAATCGATGTATCAATACCTCTATTAGAAAGATTTATTTCTTCTTCACTATCATTTGCCCCAAGTAATGAATTATTTTTTCTATTCTTTTTACAATATTCCCATAAACATGACTTTATTATATATCCACTAATTGAATAAAATATCAATGTTTTTATTTGTTCATCATTTATACAATTTTTTTCTATACTTCCACATTTTTCAATTATAAATATTATAGAATTACTTATAACATCATCCTTTATAGTTAAATTTCTATATTTTGTACAATAATATTTTTTTATTTTTTTTGTTGATTCAATCATATATTGTTTATATTTTGTAGCAAAAATTTTACTACATTTTATATTTCCTATCCATAGATATCCTTTAATTTCTAAGCAGTTTTCCAAAATTTTTAAATTGTTGTTATTTTTTAAATTAAAAAGTTCCTTCAAAATTTCAGATAAATCTATTTCATATTTTTTTGATAAATTTTCCAATTCTTGTTTTTCATAATATCTTGATTCTTTTAATAAATATTTTATTCTATTAATCTTAATTTCTTTTTTATAATCTTTTATTATTGCTTTTGTTCCTTGATTTCGAATACTTTGGTAATTAGGATAAGTTATTCCTAAAAGATGAGCAAAGTCAATTTCACTTATTTTTTCTTTATAAGGTTTATATAGTTCTAAAAATTCTATATATGTTATTGATTGTCCTATTTTTACTTGTTTTAATACTTCTTTTACTATTTTTTCTTCTTCTTTTTCTGTTAATTTTGAATTGATTTTTTTAAATATTTTGGTTTTTGATCCTTTATATTGCATATTTCTATAACTACTATAACTTATTCCTAAAAGATGAGCAAAATCAATCTCACTCATTTTTTCATCATAAGGTTTATATAATTCAAAAAATTCCGTATATGTTATTAGTTGATCTACTTTTACTTTCTCTAATATCTCTTGTTTTATTTTTTCTTTTTCTTCTTCGGTTAATTTTGGATAATTTTTCTTGAATATCTTTGTTCTTGTTCCTTGTGCTCGAAAAAGTTGATAATTAACACTATTTATTCCTAAAAGATGAGCAAAATCAATCTCGCTTATTCTTTTTTTATATGGTTTATATAGTTCTAAAAATTCTATATATGTTATTAATTGTCCTTCTTTTACTTGTTTTAATATTTCCTGCTTTATTTCTTCTTTTTCTTTGTCTGCTAATTCTGAATTATTTTTATTAAATATTTTAGCTCTTGTTCCTTGATTTTTAATATTATAATAACTCATATTACCTATCCCTAAAAGATGAGCAAAGTCAATCTCACTTATTTGTTTCTCATACGGTTTATATAGTTCTAAAAACTCTATATATGTTATCAATTGCCCTTCTTTTACTTGCTTTAACACTTCTTTTTTGATTTTTTCAGCTATCACCTGTGAGTACATTTTATTAAAAATTTTTGCTTTTGTTCCTTGATTTCGAATTTTTTGATAACTTATATAGCTTATTCCTAAAAGATTAGCAAAATCAATCTCACTCATTTTTCCATCATATGGTTTATATAATTCTAAAAAATCTATATATGTTATTAGTTGACCTACTTTTACTTTCTCTAATATTTCTTGTTTTATTTTATCTTTTTCTTCTTCTGTTAATTTAGAATAAGTTTTTTTGAATATTTTTGTTCTTGTTCCTTGTGTTCGCATCTTTTGATAATTTCTATAATTTATCCCTAAAATATTCGCAAAATCAATCTCACTCATTCTTTTAGCATAAGGTTTATATAATTCTAAAAACTCTATATATGTTATTAATTGACCTACTTTTACTTGTTTTAATACTTCTTTTTTGATTTCTTCTTGTTCTTTAGTAATCCAATCCATTTCATCACCAACATTCATTAAAAAAACGCATTTATTATATATTTTTTTATTTTTAATGTCAATTTAATATATATAAAAAGCTGAATAAACTATAGTCTATTCAGTTTAAATATTTATTTTATTTCTTCTAATTTTACACTTACTAATTTACTTACACCAGACTCTTGCATAGTGATACCGTATAAAGTATCAACATATTCCATTGTTTTTTTCTTATGGGTAATAATTATAAATTGTGTCTTATCTTTTAAACTGCATACATATTTACCAAACGAATCAACATTTACATCATCTAAAGCTGCTTCCACTTCATCTAGTATACAAAATGGAACTGGTTTTGATTTTAATATAGCAAATAATAAACTTATTGCTGTAAATGTTTTTTCGCCACCTGATAATAAAGAAATAGTAGTTAATTTTTTACCTGGTGGTGATGCTACTATCTCAATACCAGTTTCTAAAATGTTATTTGGATCAGTTAATTTTAAATCTGCTGTTCCACCTTTGAATAATTCTCTAAATGTAATATTAAAGTTTTCTTTAATAACTTTAAATGTTTTAACAAATTCTTTTTCCATTACTTTATCCATTTCAGATATTATTTCTAATAAAGTATTTTCAGCTTTAGTGAGATCATCTCTTTGATTATTCAAGAATTCATACCTTTCATTAACTGATTCAAATTCTTCGATAGATCCTAAATTAACAACACCAATCTCTTTTATTTGTTTTTTCAAACTATTTACTTTATTTCTAGCAACATCAATATCAATATCTAATTTATATCTAGATATTGCTGTATCATAAGTAATTGAATAATTTTCTGAAAGAATATTTAATAAATTATCAATCTTAACATCTAGTCTATTAACAGTTATTTCTAGCCTATTTAATTCTTCTTTTTTCTCATTATATAAGCTATTTTCTTTTTTGATAGTTAATTCATAATCAGATAATTCACTATTTAACTCTTCTTTTTTCTTTAATAAATTATTTAGATATAAATTAACTTTGTTTTTATTTTCTAATGTTTCATAATATTCTTTTAACACTTGTTGTTCTTCTTCTAACAATTTATTGTCTAATATATTATTATTGCCTGTTATTTCATAAGTTGTTTCTTTTAAAATTTCTTCCTTAGAAATTATTTCTTTCTTATAATTATCTAATAAAACTTCTTTATTTAATTTTTCTTTATTAATTAAATAAATTTTATCTTCAATTTCTTTATAATTGTTATCTACTTCATTTATTTTTTCTTCTATTTTACTTATATTATCAGAAATTATTTTAGCTTCTTTTATTTTATTTTCTAATTCATATTTTTCTAAAATAATATTTTTAGTTTTTATAGTATTACCACCAGTTAATGAGCCACCAACATGTAACAACTCTCCATTTAGTGTAACTATTCTATATCTATAATTTATATATTTTGCAATAATATTAGCATTATCAATATTATCAACTACTAATACATTTCCTAATTGATTTAGTATTATATTAGAGTATTTTGGATTATATTTAATCAAATTACTAGCAACATCAATAAATCCAGGCAAATTAATTACAGTATCAATATTTTTAGGTTTAATTATATTTAAAGGAAAAAAAGTAGCTCTTCCTAATTTGTTTTCTTTTAAATAATTAATTGCCTCTTTAGCACAATTTTCATTATCAACTACAATATTAGTAGAAGAAATGCCTAAGGCCGTAGAAATAGCCAAAGAATATTCTTCAGAAACATCAAATAAATTTCCAATTATATCATGAATTCCTCTTAACTTTGGATTATCTAATACTTTTTTTACAGAAGTTGGTAAACTGCTGTTGTTTTCAATATTATATTTTAAAGATTCAATTTGTAAATTCAAATTGTTATAAATTTTTAAATTATTTTGTAAATCAACGTTTAATTTATTTTTATTATTTTTAATATTATTCAATTGATAATTTAAATCATCAATCTTTTTACTTAATTCAATTAGTTCATTTTCTATTAATATTTTTTCATTTTTGATATTGCTTAATTCAGTATTTAATTTTAGTTCTTTCTCTTTTAATAAAACTAAATTTTCATGAACTTTACTATCTTTAACATTATATTTTTGTCTTTCTAAAATAATAGCTTTACGACTATTTATTTTTTCAACATCACTAGTTAACTTAATTAAATAATCTTGATACTTTTTAATATCAACCTCTAAATCAACAATATTTTTTTTATATTCTTCTATTTTTACTTCATATTTATTATTATCAGTAGTTAGTTTTGATATCTCTAATTTTAATTCTTCAATTCTATTTTTATTATTTTGATAATCAAAATTTAAATTAGTTATATCTTCACTTATTAAAGCTATTTCAATATTTTCTAAATCCATATTTAATTCTTGATATTTTAAAGCTTTTTCTTTTTGTTCTCTTAATGGACCAATTCTATCTTCTAATTCTTTAATAATATCATTTATTCTACTCATGTTATCATGTGTTTTTTCTAATTTTCTTAATGCTTCTTCTTTTCTTCTTTTATACTTTAAAACACCAGAAGCTTCTTCAAATATAATTCTTCTATCATCTGGCTTGTTTGATAATATTTCTTCTATTTTTCCTTGTGAAATTATATTAAAACTTTCTTTAGCTACACCACTATCTAATAATAGATTAGTTATATCTTTTAGCCTTACTTTTTCATTATTTAAAAAATATTCATTACTTCCATCTTTATATACTCTTCTTTTAATAGCAACTTCATTAAACTCTAAAGGTAGATATTTATCAGTATTATCAAAAATTAAT
>NBJMC04201__coassemble_815_pt1 | contig 19610 bp, 15 predicted proteins | sample NBJMC04201__metabat2_high_PE_001 | metagenome-assembled genome bin NBJMC04201
GGTGTTGAAATTATTGGAGAAAGAGCCTTCTTTGATAACAATATTAAAAAAGTATATTTACCTAAAAGCGTTAAAAAAGTTGGTGATGCAGCATTTATGCATAACGGAGTAGAGGAACTAACATTTTATAATAATGGAATTGAATTTGGAGAAGAATGTTTTGCTTTAGAAACAGAATGTTATTATGGCTTTGTTCATGAAAATTGTCCTGGTGAAGTTTGTAGTGAATACTATTCTCCAATACAAAAATTAACAATTATAGATGGAGACTATAAAATATTGTCTTTAATTGCATGGCATAAAAATCCCGAGAACTATAGCCTTAGAGGTTGTAGTTTATATAACAACGTACAAGAGGTAAACTTAGTTAACGATAATATAAATTTATATGAAATATTGGAAATAAAAGAACTAGCAAATAAATATCCAAACATTAGAATAAACTTAATACGCAATAATGTTTTAATTTTTACTAACCAAAATGAAGATGGCATTAAACTAATAGAAAATGATCAATATAGAGATACAAATATTGAAAGCACCGAAATTAAAGATGGTGTTAAAACAATAAAAGATTCTCAATATAAAGATATGAATATTGAAAGTTTTGAAATTAAAGAAGGGGTCCAAATTATTGGAGAAAGAGCCTTCTTTGGTAACAATATTAAAAAAGTATATTTACCTAAAAGCGTTAAAAAAGTTGGTGATGCAGCATTTATGCATAACGGTGTAGAGGAACTAACATTTCATAATAATGGAATTGAATTTGGAGAAGAATGTTTTTCTTTAATGAGAGAAGCAGAAAATTACGAAGATTGTCCGAGTGGATTTGTGACTTATTCTCCAATACAAAAATTAACAATAATAGATGGCGATTATGTAATATTATTCAAAATCTTATGTACTGCATATGCACATAATCTTTTTAGTCGTGTACAGCAAATAAATATAGTAAATAATAACATGGGTGTATTTGATTTTACAAAAATAAAAGAACTAGCAAATAAATATCCATATATTAGAATAAACATAATACGTAATAATGTTTTAATTTTTACTAATCAAAACGATTTATTAACTGAAGAACAAAATCAAAAAAGTTTTGAAAAAACAAAAAAATTATTTAAAAGATAAAATCATAAAAAATTATATTGATAAATAGACATATGTATTATATAATTATTTTAGGTGAATAATATGAAAATAATGACTAGACTAACAATAAAAGAAATATTAAATAACAAGAAAGTATTTATCTTATGTTTTATAAGTGTCTTGTTATCTTGTATATTACTTTTTACTGTTGGTCTTTCTTTTTCTACTATTAGGCAAAATCAAATAAATAGTGTAATTAATATATACGGTGATCATCATGCAGTTATATATAATACAAATAATTTAGAAAAAGATAAATTAAATGATGATAGAATTTTAAAATATAGTTATATTTTTAAAATTGAAAATAATTTATATAGTATTAGTGATAATTTTGATTTGAGTTTTAATTTAAATGGTAAATTGCCAATTAATAATAGTGAAATAATAATTAGCTCAAATAAAGCTTACCTAGATAATTTAACAATTGGTTCATCTTTGGAATTTGATGATAAAAAATATGAAGTTGTAGGAATTTATGATTCATTTGAACTACAAAAACTTAATTTAGATAATATAGTTATTACTAAAGAAGATGAAATTAATAGTGAAGCAATTTATTTTATTTATTTAAAATCATATAAAGATATATATAATAATATAAGAGATATAGCTATTAATTTATCTGATTCAAAATATTCTATTAATAATTCATTATTATATTATTATGCAGGTGCTGATCCAAATAGCAATTATGTCAATAATAGTGATGCGGTATATTTTTTACTTACAATGTTTATGTGTTTAATATTAGCTTTCATCATATTCTTTATAATTTACAATGCTTTTTCAATATCGGTAAATGAAAAGAAAAAGAAATATACAATGTATAAAAGTATTGGTGCAACACCTAAACAAATATTATATTCAGTATTTTTAGAGTCAATAATTGTTTTAATTATTGCTATCCCTTTAGGATTTTTATTAAGTTTAGGTTTTGTTTCATTAATACTATTTATAATAAACAATATGTTAGAAGGCATTGCACCTAATATTTATACTTTAGAAATGTATCCAACTTTTATATTTATATCTTTAATTTTTATTTTAGTAAGTACTTTATTTGCAACTTTTTCAGTAGCAAGAATGGCAAGTCGTATTAATATTATTGATGAAGTAAGACAAAATAAAAAGTTTAAATATAGAAAATCAAATAAATTAATAAAAAAATTATTAGGGATTGAATGTTTAATATCTGCTAATAATGTAACTAGAGATAGGGCAAAATATCGAATAACAACCATTTCAGTTGTGATAGGAATTATCTTATTTTTAACATCAACTACTTTGTTGTCGATTGCTCTGTATAGTTTTGAAGATAGTTATACCATTCAAAATTACGCTTATTTAAATTATGTTGAAAGTGATTTAAATAATATAACAACGGAACATATTCTTGAATATATTGATGATCTTGATTCAGTGAAAGAATATATATTTGATAAATCAGGATATTATAATTATCAAACTATCGATGATAAAACTGGTAACATTATTGTTGCTTATATTGATACTAGAAATTATGAAAAGTTAAAAGAAAAATATCAATTTGATGAGGCTATTATTTTTAATGTTTTAGATGATGGAAAACAAGTTTTTGAACAAGAAAGTATATCTCTAACTTTAAATCCAACTAGTAATTATGCTAATCAAGAACCTTTTGATGTTACTGCCAAAGTTATAAATGAATCAGGCTTTTTAGAAGATATTTACCCAGGTGTATATACAACAAGCTTTCTTCCAATTATGGTTTTAGAACAAGAAAATCAAATTGACTATATTTCACATATTTATATTGTTTCTGATGATTATTTGAAATTGGATCAAGAAATACAAGAGTTAGTTGAAAACAATAAAATATATTATGCTAATTATCCAGCAATGTACCATAACCAAGTTGTTACTAGTAATTGTATAAAATTAATTATTTATCTTGCTTTATTATTTATAACATTTATAACTGTTGTTAGTATTATTGGTACTATAAGCGCGAGCTTAAATTTAAGAAGAAAAGAATTTGCTATTTTAAAAAGTATTGGGTTATCTAATAAACAATTTAATAAAATGATTTTTTATGAAAGTTTAATGTTAAGTTTAAAATCTTTACTATTTGGTTTTTTAATATTTATTTTAATAGTTTCCATTTTTTTAAGGATATCCATGATAAATGAAAATACTTTTGATAGTCTATTAGATTTACCATTAAGTATTTTTATACCACCTTTAATAGTATGTATAATAGGTGTTATAGTAATTGTATATTTATCTTTTTTGATAGCAACTCATAAAATAAAAAAAGATAATATAGTAGACATTTTAAAATTTAATTAAAAAGAACCAATTAGCGGTTCTTTTTAATATTTTCTATATGGTCTAAATAATCTTGTTCTCTTTTAATACTTGTAAAGAATCTAAGCTTCCATGAAAAAATAGTTTTCGGTCGATTGCAAAATTTTTAAAATCTTTGAAAAAGATTCTATTTTGTTTATCAACTTTAACTACTCCTACAACGGAACTTAGTAATCTTTCTTTTAAAAATTCTTGATTTAAATCTTCAAATCTTTTTACTTTATTTTTTATGTCAGTTAAGTTTACAATTATATAAAAGTTTCCGATGTATGATTTTTGAATTACAAGTTGATCATTTTCTTCAACCCCAGTAAATTTTGGAATAATCATTCTTCCTCTTTCATCAAGTTTTGTTTCTCTGTTACCTAAAATAGCTTTATCTCCAAACATTTCAATTCCCCTTTCTTTTTAGTGATGTATTATAAACAAAATTTATTTATTTGTCAAATTAATTTTGTCAATATATGTTTCATTTAATTATTTAAAAAATCATATAATTATGGTATAATTGACAATAAGGAAGTGAAATATGAAAGTAATTATAAGTGCTGGTGGGACAGGTGGACATATTTATCCTGCTTTGGCAATAATAAATAAAATAAAGGAATGTGAGCCAAATAGCAAGTTTTTATATATTGGAACTCATGATAGAATGGAAAAAGATATAGTACCTAAATATAATATTCCTTTTGAACAAATTGAAATATATGGATTTAATAGAAAAAAAATATTTAAAAATTTTAAAACTATTGAATGTTTAATTAAAGCAAATAAAAAATGTAAAAAATTAATTAAAGATTTTGATCCTGATATTGTAATTGGTGTAGGGGGATATGTTACTGTTCCAGTTATTAAATCAGCCAAAAAATTAGGATACAAAACATTTATTCATGAACAAAATTCAGTACCGGGTAAAGCAAATACTTATTTAAGTAATTATGCTGATTTAATTGGTGTTTCATTTAATTCAAGTAAAAATTATTTTCCTAAGAATAAAGTTGTTTTAACAGGTAATCCTTGTAGTGAAGATGCCTTGAAAGTAACTGCTTGCGATAAAAAGGAATTTAATTTATCTGATAAACCATTAGTTTTATTCGTTATGGGGTCTTTAGGAGCGGGAAAAGTAAATGATTTTTTAATTAAAACTATGTCTTTATTTAATAATAAAAATTATGAAATTTTATATGTTACTGGTAAAGGTGATTATGATAAAATAAAGCAGATTAATTTTCCTAAAAATATTAAAGTAGTACCTTATATCGAAAAGATAACTAGGGTTATGAAAAAAACTGATATTATGGTAACAAGAGCAGGTGCCAGTACATTAAGTGAAATTATTTCTTTAAAGATACCTAGTATTATAATACCAAGCCCTTATGTTCCAAATAATCATCAATATAAAAATGCATTAGACTTAGTTAAAGCGAATGCTGGTATAATGATTGAAGAAAAAGATTTAAAAGGTGATATCTTAGTTAGAACTATTGATAATTTATTAAAAGATAAAGAACAATTAAACAATATGAAAAAAAATTTAGAAAAATTAAATATTGAAAATAGTGCAACTATAATATATGATAATATAAGAAAATTAATAGATGGGAAGTAAATATGATTGATAAATTAAAAAAATTAAAAGTTGGTAAAGTTGTTAATTCTCCTAAAATGAAAGATTATACAACTTATAAAGTAGGTGGAGAATGTATTGCAATTGTTTATCCAACAAATGTGGAAAATTTAATTAAGTTATTAAAATACTTAAAAGAAAATAAAATAAAATATAAAGTTATAGGTAATGGTTCTAATTTAATTTTTAGTGATGAAAGATACGACGGAGTAATTATTAATCTAAAAGAATTTGATAAATTAGAAATAAATGATACTATAGTAAAAGTGGGAGCCGGATATAGTTTAGTAAAATTGAGTATAAAAACAGCTAAATTAGGGTTAGCTGGATTAGAATTTGCGTCTGGTATACCAGGTACAGTTGGTGGTGCTGTTTTTATGAATGCTGGTGCTTATAAATCAGATATGGGGTATATTGTAAGTGAAGTAAGTGTACTAACTCCTGATTTAGAAGTTAAAACTTTATATAATAAGGATTTGGATTTTCATTATCGTACAAGTTTTTTACAAAAAAACCCAGATTATATTTGTTTAGAAGCTAAATTAGTTTTGAAAAGTGGTAATTCTAATATTTTAATGGATATTATTTCTGAGAGAAAACAAAGAAGACTAATGACTCAACCTTTAGAATATCCTTCAGCAGGAAGTGTTTTTAGAAATCCTGAAAATGATTTTGCTGGTAGATTAATTGAAGAATTAGGATATAAAGGAAAAAATATCGGTGGAGCTTATGTTTCGGATAAACACGCTAATTTTATTATCAATAAAGATCATGCAACTGCCAGTGATATTATAAAATTAATAACTGAAATAAAAGAAAAAGTAAAAGAAAAATATGATATAGATTTAATTGTTGAACAAGAAATTGTAGATTAGAGGTAATTATGAAAAATAAGACTAAAAAAAGAAAAATAAGATATGATAGAATAATAATTTTTTTGATAATTCTAATTATTATTTTTAGTTTTTTTAGTTATTTTTTTAATTTAAAAATTACTAATATATATATACTAAATAATAATATATTGAGTGATCAAGAAATAATAGAACTTGCTAAATTAAGTGATTATCCAAGTACTTTTCAAAATTTGTCTTTTCAAATAGAAAAGAGAATTAAAAATAATATTTATGTCAAAGATGTAAAGGTTACAAAAAAGTGGTTTACTCAAGTTTATATTGATATAACAGAAAATAGACCATTATTTTATTATGAGTATAATAAAAAAACGATTTTATCAGATGGAAGAGAAACAACTGATTTTCATTCTGTTCCTACTGTTATAAATTATATAACTGATTCATATTATGACAAATTTATAGAAGAAATGAATAAATTAGATGAATCTATTTTAAGTAGAATTTCTGAAATAAAATTTTATCCAAATGAAGTAGATGATAATAGATTTTTACTAACAATGAGTGATGATAATTATGTTTATGTTAATATTAGTACTTTTAATAAACTAAATAAATATATAACAATTTTAGAAAGTTTACCAAAAGAAAATGGTATTTTATATTTAGACTATGGAAATAATTTTGAAATTATTGATTAAACCTTTTCTTTTATTAAAAAATAATGTATAATAAAAAATAGATAGTAGGTGAAGAAAATTGCGATATATATATTCTTGTTTGGATATTGGCTCTGATAGTATTAAATTAGTCGTTTGTGAATTATATCATGGACGATATAATCTTTTAGCTGCATCTACAGTTAAATCAAAAGGTATTAAAAAGGGTTTAATTACTGATTTTAATGATGCCAAAAGCTGTATTAAAAAATGTTTTGATCAAGTAGAATCAATGTTAGGTTTTAAGATAAAAAAAGTTATTGCTATTATTCCAAGTTATTTTTCTGAATTTAGTATGATAAAAGGCGAAACTTTAGTTGAAGAAAGGGTAACGTCTGAAGATATTGTAAGTGTTTTACAAAAAGGTATGGTTAAGTTAGATAATTCAAAAGAAATGGTTACTATTATGCCAGTTGATTTTATTTTAGATAATGGAATATCGTATTATCCATTAGGAAAAGAAACTAAAAGTTTAAAAACAAGAGCTATTTTAGCAACCGCACCAAGAAAAAATATATATTCCGTTGTAAATGTTTTAAATAGTATTAATGTTGATGTAATTGATATTTCTTTAGGTGCTATTGGCGATATAAATGCATTTATGGATGATAATGTAAAAAATACTATTAGTGCTGTTGTAAATATTGGTTCTGAAAAGACTGAGGTTTCTTTATATAATAAAGGTATTATTGTTAAACATAGTGTTATAAATGTTGGAAGTAAGAATATTGATCATGATATTGCATATATGTATAAATTAAGTATGGAAACTGCTAAAGACTTAAAAGAAAAATATGCTTTAATTACGAGAAATAGTTCTTCACTTAATGATACAAAAGAAGTTAAAAATAAAGATTTAGAACTAGTTAAAATTAATCAATATGAATTAAGTGAAGTAGTGTTATCAAGAATTGATGAAATGTTTAATTTGATAAATCAAGAATTAAATATATTAACTTCGCATAAACCAAACATCATATTTGTAACTGGTGGAATTACTAATATGATTAATTTTCATCAAATTTGTAGAGAAAAATTAGGAAATTGTGCTATAATAGGAAGTGTTAACCTAATTGGATTAAGAAACAATAAGTTTTCATCAGCAATTGGTAATATAATTTATTTTGTTAACAAGTTAAAATTAAAAGGAAAGGATTATTCAATGATAAGTAGCGATGAAATGGATATTTTATCAACACCTAGAAAAAATTCAAATGATTCAATGGTTGGTAAGGTTTTTAGCTATTTCTTTGGCGAATAAGGGAGGATATACATGTTTGGATTAGAAATGGATCAATTAGCGAATATAAAAGTTATTGGAGTAGGTGGCGGCGGTAATAATGCTGTTAATCGTATGATAGAATCAGGGGTAAAAGGAGTCGAATTTATTGTTGCTAATACCGATTTGCAAGTATTAAAAAATTCAAAAGCTCCAACTAAAATTCAAATAGGGGCAGATTTAACTAATGGTTTAGGTGCTGGAGCCAATCCACAAATTGGTAAAGAAGCAGCTTTAGAAAGCAAAAATGATATTGAAGAAGCTTTAAGAGGAGCTGATATGGTATTTGTAACTTGTGGTATGGGAGGCGGTACAGGAACAGGTGCTGCACCAGTAGTTGCAGATATAGCTCAAAATCTTGGTGCTTTAACAGTTGGAATTGTTACTAAACCATTTAGTTTTGAAGGTAGAAAAAGAATGCAACAAGCAATTAGTGGATTAGAAGAATTAAAAAAACACGTTGATACTCTAATTGTTATCCCTAACGATAGATTAAGAGAAATTATTGATAAAACAACACCTTTATTAGATTCTTTTAAAGAAGTTGATAATGTTTTAAGAAGAGGTGTTCAATCAATAAGTGATTTAATAGCTGTAGCTGGTTTAATTAACTTAGACTTTGCAGATGTTAAAGCTGTTATGGAAAAAAGAGGAAACGCATTAATTGGAATTGGTATGGGTGTTGGTGAAGGACGAGCTACTGAAGCTGCTTTACAAGCTGTATCAAGTCCATTATTAGAAACAAGTATAAGTGGTGCAACAGATGCGATAATTAATGTAACAGGTGGCGCTAATTTAACTTTATTTGAAGTTGAAGAAGCAGCAGAAACAATTAGACAAAGTGCAAATACAGATATAAATACTATATTTGGTGCTGTTATAAACGAAAATTTGAACGATGAATTAATTGTTACAGTAATAGCAACAGGTTTTGAAGAAGAATCTAAACCAATGCATTCATATCAAACACAAAGTAATACTGATAGTGATGATTCTGATGATACAGATGTTCCTGCATTTTTAAGAAATAGAGGTTTTTAAAGTATGTTTAAAAAAGGTTTTACATTAGTAGAACTATTAGCAGTAATAGTAATTTTGGCTGTTATTGCTTTAATAGCAACACCTATTGTAAAAGATTCAATTGCTAATAGTAAAAATCAAGCACTAAAAGAAACTATAAATAGTATTGAAAGAGCTGCTTATAATTATGGTTATCAAAATGATATAGGCTATGATACTAATTATAAAAAGCTTACTTTAGATGAATTAATCAGTAAAGGTTTTTTAAAAGGAGATATTATTAATCCTGTAACAAATGAGAAAATGAATGGTTGCGTATTATATAGATGGAATGATACTAATAATCAATATGAATTTAAATATAATGAAGAATGCCCAAAATACCCAGAAAGTTTAATAACTGTTTTATTAGAACAATATAATGAATCTAATACAACTGGTTTAGTAAAAGATAGTACAAATGAAAATTTATACTATTATACTGGAACAAATGAAGAAGTAGGTAATAACTTCTTATGGTATGGAGGACATCAATGGCGAGTATTGGAGTTTGATACAAATGCTAATACAATAACATTAATAACACAACAACCATTAACATCAATTCAACCTGCAAGCAGCACATGGACAACACAATCGGCTTATGAATCAAGCTATATTAATAGTTGGTTAAATGATTATTTTTATAATAGTTTAGATAGCGATATCCAAAATAATATATTAAAAAATACTTTTAATGTAGGAATATATACGGATGTAGATGAAATAACAACAACTCAAAAAGTAGGATTATTAGATGAAGAACAGTATAAAAGAGCAGGAGAAGCTGATTCCTATTTAGATATAAACGATTATTTTTGGTTAGGAAATAGATATAGTTCGTCTTTCGTTCGCTACGTGTACTTCAATGGCTACCTCAACTACATTGGTCCTACGGATGCGAATGGCGTCCGTGCAGTTATAAAAATTTCTGATCTAACCATCACCGAAGGGGATGGTACTCTTGCAAACAATTATCAAGTAGGAAATAAAGCGACAAATACTAATAATGTTCAAGTAGGAGAATATATCAATGTACCATATAATGGAAGTGATAATGCCTGTGGAAGTGATAAAATGTGTACATTTAGGGTAGTAAGTAAAAATAATGATAGTATCAAAGTAGTACTAAATGGATTACTTCCAACAACAAGTAAATGGGCAGATAGCGCAAGTGATAATATAGCAACAAATGATTTAATATATACGAATGTATTAAATGGATTTGTTGCAAATATAGATAGTAAATATATAACAACAGGAACATATGGAGTAGGAATGTATGAAAATGGAAATAGTTATACAGTACCACAAAGTACAACCATAACTGCCAATGTTGGACTACCAACAATAGGAGAGATATTCAGTGGTAATGATATTGATTTAAGCACATCAAGTACGAAAACATTTGTCGATGTAAATACAATCGAAAATCCAACTATTTCAAATTACTATTGGACAATGAATAGATATAGTTCGTCTAGCGTTCGCTACGTGGACTACGGTGGCGGCCTCTACTACGGTGGTCCTGCGAGTGCGGCTGGCGTCCGTGCAGTTATATATCTGAAGTCAGGGACTTCAGCCATAACCTTCACTAAAGGTGAAGGTACTCCAAATTCACCATATGTATTACAATAAGCAAATATAGTATAAATAACATTAATGTATAAACGAAGCAATACACACCTTGCCGATGAAAATGGCAAGGTGAGGCTTGGGTGTAAGGTTAATACATTCATTTGAAATAAAAATGACATATCAAACTATAAATGATATTGTCATTTTTTTTCATATATGGTATTATTATATAAGGTGGAAGATATGAAAAAAAGTATAAAAAATATTAAGTATCTATTTAGTAGAATGGATAAACCTTTATTTATAGTTACTGTTTTATTTTTTTTGTTTGGATTACTTAATATTGTAACTGCATCTAGTCGTGAAGCTGTAGTTAGATATGAGGTTCCAACATTTTATTATTTTTTCAAGCAACTTCAAATGTTATTTATTGGTGTTATAGGTAGTTATATTATTTTAAACATGAAAACTAAGGCATATAAGGATTTAATATGGTTAGCTTATATTGGAGTTTTAGGTTTAGTTTTATTATTGTTTCCTTTTGGTAAAGAGGTTAATGGTGCAACTAACTGGTTACCAATTCCAGGTATTGGAACTTTACAACCTAGTGAACTTTCTAAACCAGTTATGATAGTTTTATTTGCTGTTTTGTTTGAACAAAATTATCGTATTTTAAATTCAAATAACCCTAAAAGATGGAATAAAATTGGTTTGATATTGATTATAGCATTTTTGATTCCTGCTATGACTTTTATACAAAAGGATTTAGGTGGAGCTTTAATTATGTTAGGAATATTTGGAGTTTTATTTTTATCAAGTCCAATTAGAAGAATTGATAAATTTAGAACTATTGGATTAGGTGTTGGATTATTAATTGTTATGATGTCTATAGTAGTTTTAAGACAAGGCTATTTACTAAGTGATGCACAATTAGCTAGATTTGATTTTTTTAATCCATGTTCTAAATATGAAACAAGTGGGTATCAAACATGTAATGGTTTTATCGCTTTAAATGATGGTGGATTATTTGGTCTTGGAATTGGTAAAAGTAAGCAAAAATATTCATATATACCAGAGCCTCATACTGATAGTATTTTTGCAATCATTGGTGAAGAGTATGGAGCAATTAAATGCAGTTTTATTTTTATGGCATATATTTTTGTTATTTTTAGAATTTTAAAAATTGCTACTAACGCTAATACTATTAGAGGTAGATATATGTGTTTGGGTATTGCCACATATACATTTCTGCATATATTTATTAATTTAGGTGGATTATTTGGAATTATCCCGTTAACAGGTGTTCCATTACCATTTTTATCATATGGTGGATCATTTGCAATAAGTCTATTATGTGCGCTTGCTGTTGTGCAAAGAGTAAACATAGAAAAGCAAGAAGAAAAGTTTAAATTAAATCATTAAAATGACAAAATTTTAGTGATTTTTTTTATACAATTTTTATGAGGTGATGCATATACGAAAATATATTTAGATTTAATTATGATTTTAAATTTTATTTTTGATTTTTTGCTATTATTATCAGTTAGTATATTATTAAGAAGAAATGTTAGTATTTATAAACTTTTAAGTGGAGCTTTTATTGGTGGAGTTAGTATTTTATTTTTATTTGTTAATAATTCTTTTTTATTGTTTTTATATAAAGTTATTATAAGTGTTTTGATGTGTATTATAAGTTTTGGTTATAGAAATATAAAATATACATTTAAAAATATAATTTATCTATATATGACAAGTATTGTTTTAGGTGGTTTTTTATATTTTTTAAATGTAGAATTTTCTTATAAGCAATATGGAATTGTATTTATAAATAATGGATTATCAATTAATTTTATATTTTTAATCATATTTAGTCCAATTATAATATATATTTATATAAAACAAGGACTATGGCTAAAAAATAATTATAGTAATTATTACAAAATTAATATTTATTATAATAATAAAAAATACTGTTTCAATTCATTTTTAGATACTGGAAATAATTTAACAACACCAATTACTAATAAACCAGTAATTCTAATTGATAAAAATATCAAAACTGATACTTTTTTCTATATTCCTTATAAATGTGTAAAAGGTGATGGATTAATTAAATGTTTTAAAGCTAGTATAGAGATAGAAGGTAGAAGAAAAAATAACGTAATAATAGGTATTATGAATGACAAAATAAAAATAGATGGAGTTAATTGCTTATTAAATAAGCAAATATTGGAGGGATAAAATGTTTAATAAATTAAAAAGATTAATAATAAAAATTTTTACTAAAGAAATATTTTATGTAGGTAGTGCAGATAAATTACCAGCTCCTCTTTCAAAAGAAGAAGAAATTTTATATGTTTCAAAATCTATGGAAGGTGATCAAGAAGCTAGGGCAAAGTTGATCGAACATAATTTGAGGTTAGTAGTTTTTTTAGCAAAAAAGTATGAAAATACCAAAGTGGATTTAGAAGATTTAGTTAGTATTGGAACTATTGGATTAATTAAAGGTGTAAATACATATAAGCTAGATAAAAATATAAAACTTGCAACATACGCATCTCGTTGTATTGATAATGAGATTTTAATGTTTCTAAGAAAAAATAAAAAAAGAAAAAGTGATATTAGTTTTGAAGACAGTTTGAGTTATGACTCTGAAGGAAATGAATTACATTTAGAAGATATTTTAGGAACAGATTTTGACATAGTTACTAAGGGATTAGAAGATGAAACAAATAAAAAATTATTATATACTGAAATAAACAAATTAAATAAAAGGGATAAACAAATAATGGTTTTAAGATATGGTTTATTTAATAATGAAGAAAAGACTCAAAAGGAAGTGGCAGAATTATTAGGAATATCACAATCTTATATTTCAAGAATTGAAAAAAAAGTAATAAGAAGGCTAAAAAGAATAAATTAAATTTCACTTGACAAGGTAATGATAATAGTGTATAAATTATATTCGAGGAGTGATGATATTGAAATTAGTTATTGTTGAATCCCCAAGTAAAAGTAAAACAATTGAAAAATATTTAGGTAAAGATTATGAGGTTTTATCTAGTAAAGGTCATATTAGAGATTTATCTACTAAAGGAAAATATGGATTAGGTGTTGACTTAGAAAATGATTTTAAACCTGATTATGTTAATATTAAAGGCAAATCAAAATTAATTAATGAATTAAAAAAAGAAGTTAAAAAAGCTGATTTTGTTTATCTTGCAACCGATCCAGATCGTGAGGGAGAAGCGATATCTTGGCATTTGTTTGATGTATTAGGTTTAAATAATGATAATTATCAAAGAATTGTATTTAATGAAATAACTAAGGACGCAGTAATAAATTCATTCAAATATGCAAGAAAAATTGATCAAAATTTGGTTAATAGTCAAGAAACCAGAAGAATATTAGATCGAATTATTGGCTTTAGATTAAGCAAATTAATGCAAGCAAAAACAGACGGTACATCAGCTGGTCGTGTACAAAGTGTTGCATTAAAATTAATCGTTGATAAAGAAAGAGAAATAAATGAATTTACAAAAGAAGAATATTGGTCAATAACAGGTATATTTAATGATTTTGATGCAGAATTATTTAATTATAATAATAAAGATATTAAAATACCAAATGAAGCAAAGGCTAATGAAATATTAGCTGAATTAAGTAATTCATTTAAAATAATTAGTGTTGATAAGAAAAACAAAAATAAAAAATCTAATCCACCATTTATAACTAGTACTTTACAAAGATTAGCTTCAACAAAATTAGGATTTAACGCTAAAAAAACAATGTCTTTAGCGCAAAAATTATATGAAGGAATTGAACTTAAAGATGAGACTGTAGGTTTAATTTCTTATATGAGAACAGATTCAGTAAGATTATCTGATGAATTTATTAAATCAACATATGCTTATATTAAAGATAAATATGGTGAGGATTATATTGGATACGTAAAAGTAAGTAAAAATAAAGAAAATGTTCAAGATGCTCATGAAGCAATTAGACCAACTAGTATAAATCGTACACCAGAGTTAGTAAAACCTTATTTATCTAATGATGAATATAAATTATATAAAATGATTTATTATCGTGCTTTAGCTAGTTTGATGAAAGATGCTACTACTAATAATACAACAGTCATTTTAGATAATAATAATTATCAGTTTAAAGCGACTGGTCAAGTTATTACTTTTGATGGTTATTTAAAAGTTTATAGTGAATATGAAGATACAAAAGATAAAACTTTACCTCCTTTAGAAACTTATAATTCTAATGTGATTGTATCTAATGATATTACTAAAGAACAACATTTTACTAAACCACCAAGTAGATATACTGAAGCTAAACTTATTGAAGAGATGGAAAAATTAGGAATTGGAAGACCAAGTACTTATGCTACAACAGTAGAAACTTTAAAACAACGAAATTATGTTAAAATTGAAGATAAAAAATTTATTCCAACCGATATTGGAATTGAAATTACGGATAAACTACAAGAATGTTTTAGTCATTTAATCAATATTGAATATACTGCTAATATGGAAAATGATTTAGATAAAATAGCAGAAGGAAAAGAAAATTATGTTAAAACATTAAGAGATTTTTACAATGAGTTTGAACCAGCTTTAAAAGAAGCTTTTGATAAATTACCTAAAAAAGAAGCTACTAAAACAGGAGAAATTTGTCCAGAATGTGGTAGTGAATTAGTTATAAGAAAAGGTAAATATGGAGAATTTACAGCATGTAGTAATTTTCCAACTTGTAAATATATAAAACAAGAAGAAAAGAAAATTACAGAAATAATTGATTGCCCAAATTGTGATGGAAAAATTATTGAAAAAAGAAGTAAAAAAGGTAAAATTTTTTATGGCTGTAATAATTATCCAAAATGTAAAACAGCTTATTGGGATATGCCAATAGATGAAAAATGCCCAAAATGTAATAGTGTATTAACTGTTAAGGGTAAAAAAGTTAAATGCTCTAGTTGTGATTATATCAAAGAAGATTAAGTCTTCTTTTTTTCTTGACTATAGTTTCTTTTTTTTGTATACTTAACTTGGTGATGTTATGCAACGATCATTAAGTTTAGTTTTAGATCCTGAATTTAGATTATGTTTAAACTTAAAAAAAGATGAAGCTGATGAAATAGATAATTTTACAACTAAAAATTTTGAAAGTTCTTTAGATATTAGAAAATGTTTTGACAAACAAATAAAACAATTTTTAGAGGAAAATAAAAGATATATTTATGAAGTAGAACATCGAAGCGGGAAAAAGTTTAGAGGAAGAATTGTCGTTTTAGAAGCAACTAATAAAAATGATTCTTTAATACTAATAGAAAAAAGAGTATTATATAAAAAACATAAAAGTGCTTTTAAAGAAATGGTAAAAGATAAAAAAACTATGTTAAGATTTTTAGAATTTGAAAATGTTGGATTTATTCAATATGGTTATAGAAGATTAATTTCTCAATTTTTAAGACAACAAATTACTTATTTGGATTATAATAGTAAAAGTAAAGTTAATTTTATAACAAAAGAACTTAAGCAAAAAAACTTTTATGATATTTTAAGGATCATTGTTAAAGCTTATGAATTTGAAAGAAAAAAAAGAAATCTTCCAACGATTGAAGAAATTTATGAAAGAAGTAAAAAATCTAAAGACTCTAATCATCAAAGCGATATAGATCCAAATGAAGATGTAGAACCTTCATCAGCTCCTAATTATAATAAAAATCGAATTGAGATAAATGGTGAAATATATACAAGAGTGGATGGAGTCTTAACTCCTATTCCTGAACTATCTGAACTAGAAGAACTTAAAAGATTACTTAAAGCTGGATTAACTGATTACTCTCCAGATGGAATTGAGAAAAAGCATGGTAGAACTAGATAAATTTTTAAATTACTTAAAAGATAAAGATTATTCTTTAAATACTATTAATGCATATAAAAAAGATTTAAGTATATTTTTAAAATTTTCTAATAATAAAATAAATGTTGATTATAATTTTTTAAGAACATATTTACAATTTTTATATAATAAAAAATATTCAAATAAAAGTATTTCAAGAAATATAAGTAGTTTAAAAAGTTTTTATAAATATTTAGTTAAGTTTGATATTATTAAAGATAATCCTTGTTTATTTATTAATTTTCCAAAAACGGAAAAAAAACTACCTAATTTTATTAATTATAATGATTTAGAGGCTCTTTTTAAAGTTCCGGATAAAAATGATACATTAGGATTAAGAAATTTACTTATCTTAGAGCTTTTGTATTCTTGTGGTATGCGTGTTAGTGAACTTGTGAATATTAAATTAAGTGATATTGACTTTAATAATAATAGAATTTATATATTAGGAAAAGGTAAAAAAGAAAGATATGTTTTATATGGCAAGGTTTGTGCAAATTTATTAAATGATTATTTAATTAATAGTAGGCCAGTTTTGAACAAAAATAGTGAGTATTTATTATTAAATAAATTTGGTAATAAGATAACTGATCGCAGTATTAGAATGATTATAGATGATATAGTAAAAAAAAGTTGTCTAAAATTAAATATATCACCACATACTTTAAGACATACTTTTGCAACTCATTTATTAAATGAAGGTGCAGATTTAAAAATTGTACAAGAATTGTTAGGGCATGAAAATATATCGACTACCGGTATTTATACACATGTGTCTAATGAACATTTAAGAAAAGTTTATTTAGAAGCTCATCCAAGAGCTAGGAGGTAATTATGGCAAAATTATATTTTAAATATGGAGCGATGACAGCAGGAAAAACAATAGATGTTATAACTACTGCATATAAATACAATTCATGGGATATGCATGCAATAATCGTTAAACCTAAAATAGATACTAAAGCTAATGATTATGTTGCTTCAAGAATCGGGCTTTATAAAAGAGCAAATTTAGTTTTAGCTGAAGATGATAGTATTATTGAACAAATAAAAAAATATGAAAATTTAAGATGCATTGTAATTGATGAAGCACAGTTTTTAACCGAAAGACAAGTATATGAGTTAGTTATAATAACTAAGCAATTAGATGTACCTGTTATTTGTTTCGGCTTGAAAGTTGATTTTCAAGGTAAATTATTTGAAGGAAGCGATGCTTTATTAAGATATGCAGATTCTTTAGAAGAATTAACTGCTATATGTAATTGTGGTAAGAAAGCTAGATTCAATGCTAGAAAAATAGGTGATGAATACACCTTTGATGGAGAACAAGTATTAATAGGAGCAGATGAATCTTATGAACCTTTATGTGAAAAATGTTTTTTAGAAAAAGTTTTAATTCCACATTCTAAAGAGTTTCAAAAAATATTGACAAAAGAATAAAAAATATTGACAAAAGAATAAAATTTTATTCTTTTTTTGTTTTAAGTATGTTATAATTTTGTTGTGTATGATAGGAGGCAAAATATGACACAATATGTTTATTCATTTAGTGAAGGAAACAAAGATATGAGAAATCTATTAGGTGGTAAAGGTGCTAATTTGGCGGAAATGAAAAGCATTGGCTTGCCTGTTCCTGATGGGTTTACAGTTACAACTGAAGCTTGTAATAAATATTATGATGACGGAAAGAAAATATCTGATGAAGTTATTGAACAAATCATGGCTAAATTAGCAGATTTGGAAAAGTCTTCAGGTAAAAAGATGGGTGATTTAAATAATCCATTATTAGTTTCAGTTAGAAGTGGTGCTAGAGCTAGTATGCCTGGTATGATGGATACTGTACTTAATTTAGGGTTAAATGATGAGGTAGCTAAAAACTTTAGTGAAAAAATAAATAATCCTAGATTTGTTTATGATTCATATAGAAGATTTATTCAAATGTTTGCAGATGTTGTAAAAGGTTATCCAAAATCTAGTTTTGAAAGAGTTTTAGATGAATTTAAAGAAAGTAAAGGTGCTTCATATGATACAGATTTAAATGCTGATGATATGAAAGAAATAACCAATAAATTTAAAGAAATTTATAAAAGTTTAGCAGGTGAAGAATTCCCACAAGATCCTAAAGTTCAATTAATTGAAGCAGTTACTGCTGTATTTAGATCTTGGAATAATGAAAGAGCTATAATTTATAGACGAATGAATGATATTCCAAGTAGTTGGGGAACAGCTGTTAATGTTCAAGAAATGGTTTATGGTAACAGTGGTGATAATTCAGGTACTGGTGTTGCATTTACAAGAAATCCAGCTACTGGTGAAAATAAGTTATATGGCGAATATTTAATAAATGCGCAAGGAGAAGATGTTGTTGCAGGTATTAGAACACCACAACCAATTTCTACTTTAGAAACAGTTATGCCAGATGTTTACAAACAATTTAGTGAAATTGCTAAAAAATTAGAAAATCACTATAAAGATATGCAAGATATGGAATTTACTATTGAAAATGGCAAATTATTTATGCTGCAAACAAGAAATGGCAAAAGAACTGCGCAAGCTGCTTTAAAAGTTGCTGTTGATTTAGTAAATGAAGGAATGATTACTCCAAAAGAAGCGTTATTAAAAGTTGAACCAAAACAATTAGATCAATTATTACATCCTATGTTTGATAATGATGCTTTAAAAAAAGCAAAAGTTATTGCAAAAGGATTAGCAGCGTCACCTGGAGCTGGTGCTGGTAGAATTTACTTTACTGCAAGTGATGTAAGTGAAGCTAAAAAACGTGGTGAAGAAACTTTATTAGTAAGATTAGAAACTTCACCTGAAGATATTCAAGGTATGAATGATGCTAATGGTATTTTAACTATTAGAGGAGGAATGACTTCACATGCTGCTGTTGTTGCTCGTGGTATGGGAAGATGTTGTGTTTCTGGATGTGGCGAATTAACAATTGACGAAGAAAGTAAAACTTTAAAAACTAAAGATGGTTTAGTATTTAAAGAAGGAGATTATTTATCAATTGATGGTTCTACTGGTAATGTTTATGGTGAAAACGTTAAAACAGTAGAAGCTAGTATCAG
>NBJMC04201__coassemble_856_pt1 | contig 19010 bp, 18 predicted proteins | sample NBJMC04201__metabat2_high_PE_001 | metagenome-assembled genome bin NBJMC04201
TCTTTAATTTCACATTTTAAAAACATGTAATCTATCATTCCTTTAGCAGCTTCGGTAGCATATCCTTGTCCTTGATATTTCGGATCTATTAACCACCCAACGCCCCTTATACTAGGATCATCAATAGAATCATCTTCTATCTTTCTCTCATGACAAGAAAGACGCCCAATGCATTCACCAGTTTCTTTTAAAAATATGCTCCATCTAAATACATCTTTATCATTAGCATGCTTTATATCTTCTTCATAATATTCTTTTTGTAGATTCTAATCTAATAATTTTTCTCTAAATCTTTGTGGTACAGTTAAAAAATATTTATTAACTTCTGGAATCATTAATACGTTCCATAAAAAACATTGTTCATCCATAGTCTGTGCTTTTAATACTAATCTATCAGTTTCTATTGTAGAACTACCTAAATATTTCATATATATACCTCGCTTTTTCTTTCTTAATATTATATCATAAAAAAGTAGATTTTAGTATCTACTCTATAAATTATAATTTATTAAACATGTAATCCAAAAATATCTAATTGCAAAAACACATATATAGATAAAATAAGCGTAATTGGAACTAATAATAATAACAAAAGCATTAAAATTGCACATCAACTAAAATAAAAACTATCACTAATTATTATAAAAATATATACTAAAACGATATTAACAAGGAAAATAATTGTTGATATATAATTAAAAATTTTGAAATCATACAATCACACCACTTATAAGTTATTGCAAAGAAATTCTATAACATCAGATTCATCTTCTTTTATTTCATTTTTATCTTCTTCTGTTATATCAGTAAAATATTTGTTTAATTTTTTATTTATAGAAATCGAATTTAAAGGATAACCTGGATTAATCTTATCTGATGGTTTATCTACTATATAAAAATCTTCTTTACTCCAAGTATATGTTGATTCAATATTATTATTAATAACTGCTATTCCATAAACCCACCTACATGTCAATTTACCGTTTTCACCATAATTGTGAGCTAAAGAAGAATAATACTCAATCATTTCTTCATCTGTAAGTCTTTTACCATTAACTCTTCTTACATACATACCAGGTTGTTTATCACTTGGTATTCCTTCAATATATAAATTATCATCCATAGCAAATACTGGTAAGTCTAAGCTTTTCGCATAAGTTCTTGCTTTTATTAAAGAATTTTCTATTGCATCTTTACCATTTTCTTCAATTTCTATTTTATTTTCTATATCATTAATTGTAATCATTTCAATACCATTTTTTAAAAGATAGTCTTTAAATCTTTTAGCTTTGTTTTCATTTTCAGTTGCAAATAAAACTTTTTTCATATATTCACACCCTTTTCTTTTATCATTATATCACAAAAAAGTAGATTTTAGTATCTACTCTTGAAATTACAAACTTTTACTATAATATTCTACACCTGAATAACTGCCATCTGAATTTAATCTTCTATTTGCAATATATCCATCTTTTTTAAATCCAGCTTTAAGCATAACTTTTGATGATTGTTTGTTAAGTTCATTGCATGAACATTCAACTAAATAATAGTTTCTTTCTTTCAACAAATAGTCAGAAACTATAGTTAATGCTTCTGCCGCATATCCATTACCCCAATAATCATATCTAATTGTATATCCTACATTACAGTAATTATGTTTTTGTATAATAGTATTTACATTAATATTTCCTATTACTTCTTTTGTATCTTTCTTTTCTATTACCCATTTTTCATATTTGGATTCATCAGCTTCTTTAATCCATACCTTAATGCATTCTAGTTCCTCTTCTTTTGTTAGATTAGGAAATTTTATATATTTAGCAAGTTTTTTATCAGTAATAATTTCATACTTCGCATCTATATCACTTTCTTTATATCTTCTTAATACTAATCTTTCTGTTTCTAATTTTGGACTATACATTTTATAAACTCCTATAATTTTTATAATAATTTTCTTTTATCTAATATAACAAATCCTTACAATCTATATATTTAAAATAGCTACAATATATCTTTTTTATTAGGTTTCTCTATCCAATTGATTAACTCACTGGTTTCTTTTTCATCTAAATTAATATCTTCATTAATTAAACCAATTACAGGATATATACCATTAGCAACATGAAAATCACTACCAATTGTTGATATCAAACCAACTTCTTTTGCAACATTATTCCAAAATTTAACTTCATTAATTTTATTCTTATTTTTGTCTATATAAATATAATTTCCCTCAATACCATCAGCATTGATATCTTTAATTAATCCTAATATTTGATGAACATTTAAATTATCTTCATATTTATATGCTACAGGATGTGCTAATACTACTTTCCCACCAGCATTATGTATTAAATCTGATGCTTCTTTAGGCGTGATACTTTCTTTATTTACAAAAGCAGGACATCCCTCATTCATTACTGTTTCTATAAACTCACCTTTTTGAGGAATATGCCCAAAATTTTTAAGCAATAATTCATTATTTTTTTCATTAGAGATTATATCTAAAGCAATATGTGCTTTAGTTACTGCATCAATTTTATTAAGGTTTTCAATATTTAAAATATATCCAAGATCTGATAGTTTATTTGCAACTTTGTTTAAATAATCACAGCGGGAATTACGCAATAAAGATAATTTTTTTAATAAATTTTTATTTGTTAAATCAAAATTATAACCCAAAACATGAAATCCAACTTTTGCAATTTTAGTAGACATTTCTACTGCTGGTATTAATTTTATACCTTGCGACTTAGCATAATCAAATAAGCTCGTTGTATATGCCGCAACAGTATCATGATCAGCAATAGCAATAACACTAACTTTATTTTTCTTTGCTTCATCAATAATTTGTTTAGGACTAAGTTCACCATCTGAACAATTACTATGTATATGCAAATCTATTAATTTTTTAATATTCTCACCTTCTTTTTTTATCACTTAAATTTATTTTATTCACATTTATATATATAAAAAAAGCAATCAAATAATTCACAATATATATATTAAAATCTATAATTATCTTTTTTTACTTTAATGTATATTTTTTCAAGATTATCTTTTTTTATGTTTAAAGATTTAATTTGTTTTTTTATATTATTTTCAATTAAGTTAATTTCAATTAATAATTGTTTTATATCATTTTGATCAAATACTAGTAATTCTTCTTTTAATAATGTTAGTTCTTGCAAAGAATTATTACACATTTGATATGTATCATACAAAATATTCTTACTATTATAATAGTGATCAAGAAATAATTCATAATCTATTTTTAAACTTGGATTCAACATTCTTCGCATCGTTTTAAGTGAGTTATTTATCATAATACTACTTACTAATGTTCCAAACAATTTATTTTTAAATAGTGAAATCGGTAATAAAGATATAGTAAAATTTAAAATAACTTTTGATAAATTAGATAAAAAAGAAATAATTGTTCTTTTTTTATTTGACGATTTTTCTATTTTTTTCATATAATCATCAAAATATTTATTTTGATTTATAATATTATTTAAAATAAGCTGTTGAGCTTTAATAATATCATCTGTTTCTTGTTTTTTTTCTTCTTGTCTTTTAGTTTCTTTCTTTTCTTTTTTTTCTTCATTTTTATTATTTTCTTTTTTATTTAATAGTTCTTTTTTCTTTATTTCAATTGATTTTAAATTTTTTTCAATTCTTTCTAACATTTCATCTATTTTTTTAGGACTTTTACATAGTTCATATTTATCACATTCTATTTCAAAGTCTAAATAATCTTTTATTTCATCATATTTTTCTTTTAATTTTTCTATTTTTTTTCTTAAATATTTTAATTCGTTTTCTAAATCATAAAAATGATTATATTGATTAGTATTTACTATTTTATTTTCTATATTTTTTATTTGTTCATCAAATTCTTTTAATTTATTATTTGCTTCTTTTATAAATTTTTGCTCAAGTTTATTATCTTCTTGTGCCATAACTTTATTTGTAATAATTAAAGTAGAAAAATTTTGAAGTGACTTTGTAGTTGTATCGTTAGCTTTAATATTTTTTTTCGGTAATGATTTAGTTTTTGCTTTTTCTAAAGGTCTTTCAATTATTTTAGTTCTTACTTTATTCTTTTTATTAGGATTTTTGATATATTCTTTTTTTATTTCTATTTCTTTTAATTTAGATTCAAAATAATTTTTACTTTCTTTAGACATTGGAATATCAAGTGATTTTTTTACTTTGATTATTTTATCTTCTACTGATTTAATATTTTTACCTTTTTTTTCAATGATTTTATCTAGTTCAATATTAATATGTTCTATTTTTTTATATAACTTAGGTTGTTCAATACTAGCTTTTTTATTGCTTTTCGAAAATGCATAACCAAAAGGAGAATAAATTATAGCTATTGTGCTATAAATAAAAGATGTGAGGCGTGGATATTTAGTTATTTTCCTATTATATATCTCCAACTCTTCTTTTTTCTTTTTATTTCTAAAGTTTAATCGCCATCTTTTAAGCATATTTTTTAAACTACCTAATACACCATTCATATCAATCCCTCATTACATATTTTATCAATAATTTAATTATAAATCAATTTTTATAAAAGAAAAACTCTAAACAGAGTTTACATTTTATCAATCGTTTTTATTCCCAATATACTAAGACCATTTGTTAATACTACTTTAATTGCTTCTAATAACATTAATTTAGAATATTTAATTTGTTCATCTTCTATATTACTTATATTTATTTTTTCATAATACGATGAGAATTTTTGCGTTAAATTAAAAATATATTTAGTTAATAAAACAGGTTCATTTGTTTTTAATAAATCATTTACTAAACTTGGAAATTCAATTAAATCCTTAACTATTTTATATTCTAATTCATCTGTTAATTTTATTTCGATATTATTATATTTATTGTTTCTTAAAATAGAATTAATTCTTACAATACTATATAAAATATAAATAGCAGATTCTCCTTGAAAACTAGTAGCATTATCAAAGTTAAAATTAACTATTTTATTTTTTGACACATTTAACATAGTATATTTAATACAAGCATTAGTTAAAATATTTAAAGTTTCTTGATTACATTCCAAATTTCTATTATCAAATTCTAATTTTATTTTATCTTTTAATGCTTTAATAAAATCAGTTACTAATACTAAAGTCCCATTAGAAGTACTCATTTTATCACCATCTAATAAAACATAAGAATAACTTATTAATTTAGGTGCGCCATATCCTAATATATCCAAAGTCGCAGCTATTTGTTTCATATATACTTCTTGGTCTTCACCTAAAACAATATAGTTATTTTTGCTATTTAAATCCATTTTGTGCATAGTATAAGCAATATCTTTAATTGGATATAATGATGTTTTATTAGATCTAGTTAATACTAAAACAGGTTCTTTAGTAGGAATATCATAATCACTTAAATCAACATAATTTCTACCATTTTCATCGACTTTTAATTTACCTTTTTCAGATAATTTATTTAAAATGTTAGTTAAATAATTATTATATACATAATCAGATTCATGAGTAAAGACATCAAAATGAATATCTAATTCTTCAAATATTTTCATTTGGCCACTAACACATTTATCAGTAATAGTTTTAAATTTATTGATCATTTCTTCATTACCACTTTCGACTAGTTCTAAATAATCAAAAGCTTTTTGTTCAATATTTTCATCGTTTTTAGCATCATTAGAAATTTTAACATAAACATCCAAAATACTTTTAAACGAATTATCTTTTAAACCATACTCTTCAACACCAATTACTAATAGAGCTATTTTTTTACCTAAGTCATTAATAAAATAATGTCTTTCTACTTTATACCCTACAAATTGATATAGTCTAGATAAAAAGTCTCCAATCAAACTATTTCTACATCTTCCCATATGTGGCTCAGCATTAGGATTAATTGAAGTATGTTCAATTAATAATGCATCATTATGACCTTGATTTAAAGAACCATAATTTTTATTATTTAATATTTCATTAATTACATTACTTGCTTTATCATAATTTAAATAAAAATTAACATAAGGTCCCATTACATCAATTTTAGAAAATATATTTTCTTCATCTTTAATATTTTCTTTAATCATTTTACTTATTTCTAATGGATTTTTATTAGTTTCATCTCTAAAATTAAAGCATGGTACACTGTAATCACCCATATTTGGTTTAGGTGGGGTTTCAACTACTATTTCCTTATCTTTAATAATTTCTTTAACTAATTTAATAATATAATCTTTATACATAAAATCACCCTTTCAAAATAAAAAGTCCCTATAACATAAGGACGAATTATTCGCGGTACCACCTTATTTTATAGAAGACTATACACTCTAATCTTTATAGCAGATCTGCTTTAAAACTCCAAGACGCGTTCATAAAATATTATTATTATCTTCCACCAACCGATAACTCACTATAAATAATTAATTTTATTACTATTTCTCTTCCTCGTTTTCAATGTAAATAATTTTAACAAAATATTTAATAATTGTCAATATTTATTCTAATAACATTATTTACAATTCAAAATTTAAAACTAAAAAACTAATCCATTTCTGAATTAGTTTTATTTACAAAATGGTACGGACAAATAGTATATCCGAAACTTTAGAAATAGTTGATAAACAACTAATCACTATATACATTTTACCATAGATATCGTTTATTTCAACATTTTTTAGTCAATTTTTATAAAATAATACGAAAAAAAGGAACAGCGTTCCTTTTTCTCCCTCTCAAAAAGAGAGGCATTTCATTACATATTCATGATATCATATTTTATGATCAATGTAAATATGTAACACTAATATTTTATGATTATTTTTCTTTATTATTCATTAATTTGTCAAAATACTTTTTATCTATACCTGTATATTTAGTATATGCTCTATCAAATAAGAAATGTGTATATTTCATGTATTCATTATTTTTATTATTTTCATTTAATAAAGATTTCATCTCATCTTGCATATCTCTAATTTGCTTGTTTAGTGATATTAAATCTAATTTAATTCTTTTATCATTATCATATTTTTCTTTAATACTGTTTATGTTAAAATCAATATTACTATAATCATCTAATTTAGATAAAATTGTTTCATATAAATCCATTTTATTAGTAGCTGCTTTATCTGGTCTCAAAATAATATTATATTTTTTATATACATAAACTAACTCTGTATACATATTAGTGTTCTTATCCAAATGTGAAATAATTTTGTAGATTATATATATAACCCAAGATAAATCAATATTTGTATTACCTGAAAAACTATTATATCTATCACTACCAAAGAATTCTGCCAAGTAAGACATATAATTTGTTGTTAATACATATTGCTCTTGCTGATTATGTGCTTTTGGTAAGATGTAATGTATATTATTTGATTTTGATGAATAATACTCTTTAACATTAAAATTATATATAGGCTGATTGTGAGCTAAACTATTTCTTAATAAACCAACAATATTTAATATTTCACGCATAACATTTAATTTGTTCCAATATTTTTCTTTGTCTTCATCAGTTGTTATTTCATCTTTATTTATTTTAATATTAGTAAAACAATTAACACAGTCTTCCAAAATATTTTGCATATGAGATTTATCTAAATTAATAATTAATTTAATAGTTTCTCCTAGTGTTAATTCATTAATTATAATCCAATAAGGTACTGAAAGTTCTTGATCGTTTTTTCTTTTAATTGGATTAGAGTGTTTATTTGTTTGTTTATCAAATATCTTCTTTATTGAGTTAATAGAATTAGTAATGTTTTTAGGGGTTGTATCATATTGATTTATATCTGTCAGAAAATTATCTTTAGCCTCTATACTATTTAAATATGTAACCAAAACATTTTTTAAACTTTCTTCTATTATTAAAGTATATTTTAATAATACATTTCTAAGCTCATGCTCAAATTTATAAATTCTTATAAAATCACTATAAATAACTTTGTTAGAATATAAATGATTATAATATTTTATTCCTTTTATTTTTTCTTTAAGTTCATCGTTTGAGTCAGTATATTTTAAATTAATACCATATTTTTGACATATGCTAATTAATATTCCTCTATATAGAGTACTATTACTTGTATCATTAGAAATTGAGAAATTTTTTCTATATCTATCAATATCAATTGAATTTTTTATATTATTTTCAATATCATCTATATTTTCAATACTAGTAGAAAAAATATTTTTATAAGCATTAATAACTTGATAATAACTATATTTATCAAAATGTTGTTTCTTTTTTTCATCAAGTATAATTCCTTTGTTTTGTAATTTTTTTCTCAATTTCGTATTAGTATATGATTTCATTTATACTGCCTCCTACTAAAAAGAGCATAGTACTCCTTATCAATAATAATAAGTCTATACTAGCCCTTATTAAATTACTTATTTTGTGTTTTTATTAATTTCTTTTGATTTTGTAATTCTCTATACTCATCTTCTGCCATATCAGCATCACATCTTAAGAAACAAGCTGTTTTCTATAACCATCATAGCATTTGCCTGTTTTTTCTTCTAATTCATCTGCTTTTGCTTCTAACTTTTCTCCTTTTTCAAATAAATATAATGCTCTCAATGATTTAAATCCTCGCATATTTCTATTTAATCTCATAGCATCTTCTAAATATTCTTTAATATATTCTGGTCTATCAGTTTCTTCTATTTGATAATCTTTTGCCTTTAGTTCAGGAACTTTTACACCTAATAATATTTCAAACCATGCTGCAACAATATGCCTATGACAAAATTCAGTATTAGGTTCATAACAAAGTAGAACAGAATAGTCAAGGTCTCTAAATACTTTTTCAGGATCTAGTTTTGATAAAACTTGATTCCAATATTCCTGTACATAATATCTATTATTTTCTTCTTCAGAAATTTTACCAATATTATTATGCCATACTTTCCAAAAAGATGATTTCGGTGCTAATTCTGGATAACATTTCCCTTGATAATTAGCATCTTTTCCACGATTACCAGAGATAGAATAGGTTCTATATTTATCTGACTGCCAATCATTATGACTGCTTGTACTAATCATATTTTTTCTTCTCCTAATAAATATCCACCTTTTTATCTCTTTACCTGTCAAATATTATAACATATTTTTACAGTGTTTTTAATACATTTTACTGAATTAGTTAAATTTTATCTTTCAAAATCATCTTTTTCTTTGTTTAAGTTTAATTCTTCAATATCATCATCATCTAAAACATTATCATCATACATTTCATTAACAACATCAATATATTTATCATCTTTATCATACCAACTATGAAGTTTATCATGTAAGAATGATATTAGTTTTTCAAACTTATTTTTCCAATATTCAAGAGTGTTTTTCAAATCGTGAATTTTTGATTTTAAAAATGATATTTCATTGTCTTTCTCTTTAATTGTATCATTCAAAGTCTTAACTCTTAAATCAAGTGCTTCATTATTTTCAGTAAGAGTTTTAATTTTATTGTTTTTATCTTTTAATTGTTCGTGAGCATTAACTAATGTATTAGATAGAGTTTGTATTTTATCATATTCTTTACTAGTGTCATTAACTTGATTGATAAAGTCGATAAAAGATTCTTTATCTTCTTTTGATAAAATATAATTATCTTTATTTAGTTTTGATGTTTTAAGTTTAGCAATTTTATCTTTTATATCTTTAGAGTTTTGTTTTAACTCTGAAGATTTTTTATTAGCTTGTTTTAGGTTTTCGGTATTTTTTTCAATTTGCTTTTTCATTTCAATATAGTTAGCCATATCAGATACATGAATATCTTTATTTCTTCCTTTTTGTTTTTGTTTTAAAGTAGAATCTAAACTATATACGTGATTAAATTCTTCAATACATAAAGTTCTCGTTTTATCTTGTAATCTAATTAAGGATTCTTTAGTAAATACATCAGATTTACCAACCTGTTTTTCCATACCATTTTTATTCTTATATTTAATTGGAACACCAACAATATGTAAGTGTGGGCTTGTTTCATCATAATGAATAATAGCACTAGCTACTTTAAAATTAGGAACTAATAATTCTAAATCATCAACTTGTTTTTTATAAACTTCTGACATTTTCTTTTTAAAATTTTCATCTTTAGTATCCCAATATTCTTTATCACCAAGTTCAAGTATTATTTCACATGCAAGATCCTTTTTCTCATTATTAGATACATTATCAAAATAATTATCTATCATACGACTAGGTCTAGATTGTTTAGAATTGTATTCAAGTCTTGCTTCTTCAAATTCACTTAAATATAATTCTTTGACATCATCAAGTGGAGAAGAAGTTCCTCTAACTATTTCTATTAAATCTTGTTCGTTATCGTATTTTCTATAATTATGCTTATCTACTTTTGATAATTGTCTTACATTTTGAATAGCATTATTTGGTAAAGAAGTTGTTCCACTTAAATTGTTTTTACCATTTTGTTTAGATATGTTTTTTCTATTTTTATCACTACCTAAATGTAGCGAATAAGCAAGTTCTGACATAGTTTCCTCCTTTCTAGAAGTGACCACTCAAGTGGTCATTTTGGTCATCCAAAATTTCTAACCCCCTAGGAATTTTGTACGTTCCATACAAAATATCCAGTGGGCTAAGGTTTAACACCTTAGAATCCGTTCACCTTATTCCGCAGTAACTATAAACTTCGTAAATAGTTAAAACTACATAAAGTATCAATTTTTAAATTGCTATCACCACTTTCATTGAACTAAAAGTTCAACAAAACGTGCCACGCATTTTAAAAATTTTCTTCGGTAACATTATCGGGTATTGTTTCAAATACATCTCTAATGTTTACCTTTATATCATTCGGGTTATTCTTTGTAGCAAGCATTCCCATTGATAACCAATTATTATCTCCGTTATTATCTTTTTGTAATGGGAATACTCTTATAGGAACTTCATTTCTTTGTAGTGGTCCTATATCTAATTTTTCTGTTTCTTTATAATAAGTGCCTTTATATAAATTAACTTCATAATATTCATTTAATCTATATAAGTGTTGCATTACATCTTTAATTGGTAAGTATTCACTATATCTTATATTTGTATCTACACATACACCATTAAAATCGTATGTAAGAGGTCTTTTCTTATCAATATAACCTTTGGTGTATAATTCATTAAAATCATTATAGAATGTACTTCTAAAATTAATTTGTTTTACAACTAATTTTCCATTTTTAGTTTCTAATTCAACATCATCAATATATCTCATAATTATATCTGCTTTATCATCTCGATCTAATAAATCCCAATTATCATTAAATGCATAATAAGAAATTGGTAATTTAACTTTGTTAATAAAATCCATATCTCTTTTAAGTAATATATCTTCAGTAGTAAAGTTTAATTGTTCGGCTTGTGAATTTTCTAATAACTTAGAATTAATATCTTTAATTTGATTTTCTATTAATTCCAATTCACTTCTATATTCTTCTTCTGTAAATATTGAATCAATATATGCTTTTCTAATTCTACCTTTTTTATTATTTAATGATTTTAACTCTTTTTCTAATTCTTGTTTTGGATTATCTAATTTGGACTTTAATACTGGTAAGAAAAATTCATTAACAACATTATCATATTCTAATATATCTGATAGTAGTGTTTTAACCGAATTTTCAATAGTTTCTTCTTTAATATTATTTTTACAATCCTCACATCTATAATAGAAATACCATTTATCATATTTAATCTTATGAGTAGCACCACCAGCAAGAATTCTTCCACATTTAGGACATCTTAATTTTTGTAAGAAGATATAAGTTTGAGTTCTCATGTAGTTCTTTTGATTTTTCTTTCTTTGTGCTTGGCAATTTTCCCATAGTTCTTTACTAACTAATGGCTCAACTACATTTTCATAATATACAGGTTTATTTATTGTTTTGCCTGATACATAATCTCCTTTATATAATTCATTAGATAAAATCTTTAGTATTCTTGTATCTTTCCAATTTGTTTTACCTTGTATTTTTTCTTTGTTATAGATATTTGCAATAGTGCTATAAGAATTACCTTCAAAATATAAATTAAATATTCTTATAACTATATCTTTTGTTAATGGATCTGGAACTAGTTTTTTATCAACTCTTTTAAAACCAATAGGACAAACTGCTGGAATATGACCTTGTTTAATTGCTCCTACCATACCAACTTTGGTTCTTTCACTTGTTCTTTCTATTTCGTTTTGTGAAACTGACATCATAATTCTAGTTACCATTTTTCCATTAGCTGTTGTTGTATTAATATCATCATTAGCACATACTAAATCAAATCTATACTTTTCAGATGTTTTAAGTAAGTTTTCCCAATCATATATACTTCTTGATAGTCTATCTAGTTTTAAAGCAATAACAGTGTTTATTTTGCCGTTTTTAGCATCATCAATTAATCTATCAAACTCTGGTCTATGATTTCCTGTTTTAGCACTTATTCCAGCATCAGTATAATAATCATATATCTTATAACCTTTAAACTTACAAAGTGCCTCTAATCTTTCTTTTTGCTCTGGTAAACTAAATCCTTCTTTGGCTTGATCTTCAGTAGATACTCTTAAATATAAACCACATATTCTTTCTTCATCTTTCATATACTTCAACTCCTTTTACTAAAAAAGAGGAGACAATAGTATCTAGTAAAGTCTAAATACTACTGACTCCTCATTAAAATCAATATTATATATTTTAATTCTATCTTTGATTTTTATCATCGGTGTACCTCCATTTCTAGAGAATACCTCTTTCATTGGTTATATATAATATCATTTTTTTAAGATTTGTCAATTCCCTGATTATGGTATAAATAGTATTTAGATAGTTTTTAAATAATCTTCTAATTCAGATAATTTGATTTTATTAGATAAATTTTCAATAAAGACTTCGTTAGAATAATTAAATATTAAGAAAGTTTTATTTTTTATAATAATTCTATTTGGCTCAATATAAGTTAAATTAGTTCTATCTATCTTCCTTATATTTCCATTAATAATTGTTGGTGTTGTTTTAGCAAACTCACATATCAGTTCTAATTTCTTTCTTAATGATTCTTCAATAGGCAATTCTTCTTTAATAATATTTACCATAATACCATCCTTTCTTTTAGGATAGTTTTTAATAACAAAAAAACTAATCCATTTCTGAATTAGTTATTTATCAAACTCGAAACTATAAAAGTTCGAGCAGAATTCCTCTTGGTAGCGAGAGGGGGATTCGAACCCTCGACCTACTGGGTATGAACCAGTTGCTCTAGCCAACTGAGCTATCTCGCCAAGAAATTGAACAATATAATAATATCATATTAGTTCAATTTTGACAATAGTTTTATAAACTTTTTTCATAATTTTTTAAAACATTAGAAAGTAGCATTGCAACTGTCATTGGTCCTACTCCACCTGGAACTGGTGTTATATAAGATGCTATATCTTTAATATTTTCAAAATCTATATCACCATACAACTTACCATCTACCCTATTCATTCCTACATCAACAACAACAGCATTTTCTTTAACCATATCTTTAGTTATTAAATCTTTTTTACCAACTGCACATATCAATATATCAGCTTGTTTTGTATATTGTTTTAAATCTACTGTTTTAGAGTGACAAATAGTAACAGTTACACCATTTTGTAATAACAACATAGCAAGTGGCTTGCCTACTAAATTAGATTTACCTACAACTACTGCATGTTTACCGCTTAAATCAATATTGTATTCTTTTAATAAAGTAATTATACCAAGTGGTGTACAAGGAACTAAGTTGTTATTATCTTTAAATAACAATCCCATATTTATATCAGTTAATCCATCAACATCTTTATTTTTATTTATTAAATTTAATAATTTATATGTATCAAATTTTTTAGGAAGTGGTAATTGAATTAAAATACCATTAACATAAGGATCATTATTTAATTCAATTATTTTATTAATAATTTCTTGTTCAATAGTATCTTCATCAAATTTTTCATGAATAAAATTGATTCCAACATTTTCGCAAGCTTTTCTTTTTGAGTTAATATAAATATTACTTGCCTCATCATTTCCAATTTGAATAACTGCTAGTGTGGGTTTAATTAAATAACTTTTTACTTTAGATTTGATTTCATTTTTTATTTTATCGCTTAAAGTTTTACCGTCTAATGTCATATTATACCTCTAAAGGATATTTGTCAGTTATTTTTTTTACCCTTAATCTTAATTCTTCTTTATTACCACCTTTTAAAGTTTCAACTATAATATTACCTATTTCAATAAAATCTTCTTCCTTTAAACCTCTAGTAGTCATAGCAGGGCTACCTAATCTAATACCACTTGTCTTCAAAGCCGATTCTTTATCAAATGGAATTGTATTTTTATTAACTGTGATATTTACTTCATCTAATAATATTTCAGCTTCTTTACCTGTTATATTTAAATTAGATAAGTCTACTAATATTAAATGATTGTCAGTACCACCAGAAACTATTCTTAATCCATTATCTGATAAAACTCTAGCTAAAGCTTTAATATTTTTTAATACTTGTTCTTGATATTTTTTAAATGAAGGCTGTAATGCTTCATAAAAACACTGTGCTTTAGCTGCTATAACATGCATCAAAGGACCACCTTGAATACCAGGAAAAACTATCTTATTTATTTTTTTTATTATTTCTTCATTATTAGTTAAAATAATTCCCCCTCTAGGACCTCTTAAAGTCTTATGAGTAGTTGATGTTACTACATCAGCATAAGGAATTGGTGAAGGATGTAAACCAGTTGCAACAAGCCCTGCAATATGAGCCATATCAACCATTAAATAAGCACCAACTTTGTCGGCAATTTCTCTAAATCTTTTAAAATCTATTATTCTAGAATAAGCAGAAATACCTGCTATAATCATTTTAGGCTTAGTTTCAATAGCTAACTCTTCTAATTTATCATAATCAATTATTTCGGTTTTAGGATCAACATCATAACTTACTATTTCATATTCTAAACCACTAAAATTTAGCGAATAACCATGTGTTAAATGTCCGCCATGAGATAAATTCATCCCCATCACTTTATCTCCAACATTTAATAGTGCCTTATAAACAGCCATATTAGCACTACTTCCAGAATGTGGTTGAACATTAGCATATTTACAATCAAATAATTTAGTTACATATTCTATTGCTAAAGACTCTACAGTATCGACATTTATACATCCTCCATAATATCTTTTATTTGGATAACCTTCAGCATATTTATTTGTAAAAATACTTCCTTGTAACTTCAAAATATCTTTAGAAACATAATTTTCAGAAGCAATTAATTCAATGTTATTTTGTTGTCTTAATTTTTCTTTTTCTAAAGCTTCTTCTATTCTAATATCCATAATATCATCTCCAAATATATTTTATCATAGGAAATAGCATTTTACAATTTTATCTTATTAATATTTTTTGTTTATCAGTTTTAATTTGTTTATTTATGTCAATTAAAGTTTTTTTAGCTTCTTTTAATGACATAACTGGTTTAATAAATTTTGAATTATAATTTGATAATGGTTCAAATCCTATAAATCCATCATTTTGCTTAGGATCAATATTTGGCAAAGTGTCAAAAGACTCTTCATAGTCTTCTTTTATATAATTAATTGGTTGATATATAATATTATCAGCTAAATTCATATATCCTATAATTTGATTACTACTATCAATAACTATCATAAATAAACTTTTTTCTTTTATTACATCAAAATGGTGTATTACTTTTATAGATCTATTTAAACCTCCATAAACATATTCTATTTTTTCGTCAACAAAATTTGCAACGAAAAATCTGTTAAGTGGAATTTTTTCAAACATAAAACTTTCCTTTCTATTTTTTAGACGGACTTTCAGTATAGCATAAAAAAAAATGAGCTGTCAACATTAATTTGTAAATTGACAAATTCATTGACACTCAACAATTATTACATCATCACCGATTGTTTTTATTTGATTCCACTTTATTTCTATTTCATTTTTAGAAGAAAAAAATGATACAAAAAATTTATTTTTTTCAACGATAAAACTTTTTATACTTCCTTCTTCTACTACTACATCAATTATAGTACCAATTAATTTACCTGATGTTGTGATTATATTTTTAGATTGTAACTCACTTAATCGCATCATACCACCTAATTAAATTTATGTCTAATTTAAAAATTTTTTCATATTGTCCAAACAGTTCTTTTCAATTCTTGAAACTTGAGCTTGAGAAATACCAATTTCTTCTGATAATTCCATTTGTGTAATTCCTTCAAAATACCTTCTATATATAATATATTTTTCTTTTTCTTTTAAATTATTTATAGCTTCTTTTAACATAATATTTACATCTAATTCAATTTTATTTTTATTATCAGCTATTTGTTCTTCTAAATAAATAGTATCTCCACCATCACTATAAATAGGTTCTTGTATACTAACAGCATCTTTTACAGCTTCAAAAGCTTGAATAACTTCTAATTCTTCTAATTCTAACACATCAGCTATTTCTTTAATAGTAGGTTCTCTATTTAATTTATTAGTTAATTCTTCTTTAGTTTTTAATCCTTTATAAGCAATGTCTTTTAAATTTCTAGTAACTCTTAACGAACTATTATCTCTTAAATATCTTTTTATTTCACCTAATATCATTGGGACTGCATAAGTTGAAAATCTTACTTCATGAGACAAATCAAAATTGTCAATCGCTTTAATTAAGCCAACACACCCAACTTGAAATAAATCATCCAAATTATCTATTCTATTATTGTACTTTCTTAAAATAGATAAAACTAATTTTAAGTTGCCATTAATTAAATCTTCTTTAGCAAAATTATCTCCACTTTGATATTTTTTAAATAATTCAATCATTTCTTCATTACTTAAAACTTTAATATTCGCAGTATTCACGCCACAAATTTCTACTCTATGACGTGCCATATAAAAATATCTCCTTTCATATCAATTATGATATAAAAAGAGATATTTAATACATTATTTTATAAAATTACCGTCTTTCATGATTATTTCACCATCAGCAATTACTTCTAAATCTTTTGTTCCAATCATAAAATCAACGTGTGTATTACTTTTATTAACTATATTAAAATTAGGCACTTTAATACATTCTAAATAGCTTGAACCTAACGCTAAATGACAAGCAGCATTTTCATCATATAAAGTCTCATAAAAAATTAAATTAGACTTAGATATTGGAGAATCATAATCAACTAAAGCTACTTCTCCTAAATATTTAGAATTTTCATCATATTCAATTATTTGTCTTAAAGTTTCCTTACCTATCTTAGCATCAAAATTAACTACTTCCCCATCTTTAAATTCTAAATAAAAATTTTCAATTAAACTTCCATTATATACTAATGGTTTTGAACTATAAACTATTCCGTTAACTCCAAACTTATAAGGTGAAGTAAATATTTCTTCAGTTGGCATATTTGCAATCGTTTCTATTCCATTTATAACTGTATTACCACCAGCCCAAATATGATCTTTTGGTAATTCTATTGTCAAATTAGTACCTAAACTATTTTTAAAAGTTAATTTTTTATATTGCTTATTATTCATAAATTCTGATTTTTTGCTATTCAACTTAATTTTATTATTCCATTCTTCAATTGGATTATCTTTATCAATTAAGCATATTTTATAAATTATATCCCACAGCTTATTTACATTATCTTCTTCATTAGGAAATAACTTATCAGCCCATGTTTTTGTAACAACAGAAGCAATACACCAAACAATTTCGTTTTTTAATTGTCTTTCTTTATAAACAGGTTTAGTTTCTCTTACTAACTTAGCACTTAATTCTAATTTTTTATTATCGATGTCACTAAAATCTTCATAAGCATATAACATTAAGAAACAAGCATCTTTTTTAGCATATTCATCAAATATTTTTTTGTTAAAAAAAGAACTATTTTTTAAATTTTCATCGCTTAAATTATTTAATTGTGATTTTTTTAATTGTTCATCTTCAAAATCAATATGAATATCCTTAACACCTATTTCATAAGCTTTTTTAACTAATACCCTTACAAATTCATAAACTTCAATAGGGCATGATATTAATAAAGGTTGATTAGATATATTTAAACATCTTTTTAATAACAATTCTGCATACTTTTCTTGCACTTTATCACTCTCCTATAACTATTATATCCCAAAATTATACATTTTAATTACTTTTTTTTATATAATTAATTAGGTGATTAATTATGTATAAATCAAATCTGCCATATCCAGATATTAAAGTTGAAAAAGAAAATATCGAATATGCGAAATTATTAATGTATCCATATGCCAGTATGGTTAGTGAAGATACAGCAACTCATTTATATATGTATCAATCGTTTATATTAGATGATAATATTGGTAAAATATTAGAAAATATTGCCATTGTAGAAATGCATCATTTAGAAATGCTCGCTAAAACAATTAATTTATTAGGCTTAAAGCCAGAATATAAATCAAATGATATACCATGGACTAGTAATTACATTAATTACACCAATAATTTAAAAGATATATTAAAAATAAATATTGAAGCTGAAACATTAGCTATTAAAAATTATCAAAATTTAATTAAGGTAATCAATGACAAATATATTAAAAAAATGTTAGAAAGAATAATTGTTGATGAAGAAATACATTTAAAAATTTTTAATGATTTATATAAAGAAAACAGATAATATTTAAAAAACATATGTAAATTACATCTTTAATTTATAAAATTATTATTTTTTGCAATATCTAATTGAATTTACATTAACACATAAAACAAATTTAGAATATATTAATTTCTATTATTTAAATTCTTACTTGTTTTTATTATTTGTAAATATCAAAAAACAGATTTTCATCTGTTTTTTAATTAATGATTATTTAAAATATAATATTTATTCTTTAACAGGTGGCGGAAATTCTGGCTCAACAGGATTTT
>NBJMC04201__coassemble_920_pt1 | contig 18124 bp, 14 predicted proteins | sample NBJMC04201__metabat2_high_PE_001 | metagenome-assembled genome bin NBJMC04201
TCATATAAATAATTGTTCCACATTCTAGAGTATAGCAAATGTCCAACTGCATGTTCTGGACCACCTACATATAAATCAACAGGCATCCAATGTTCAATTAATTTTTTATCAGCTATTTCTTTATCATTATGTGGATCAATATATCTTAAGAAATACCAACTAGATCCAGCTGAACCTGGCATCGTTGAGGTTTCTCTTTTACCTTTTATACCATCAACTTCTACATTTACCCAACTAGTTGCTTTATCTAATGGAGATGCTCCTGTTTTAGAAGGACTATAATCTTCTAATTCAGGTAGAACTAAAGGTAAATTTTCATCTAATACATCTTTACCATTTTCTAAATGAATAACAGGAATTGGTTCACCCCAATAACGTTGACGAGCAAAAATCCATTCTCTTAAGCGATAATTAACATGCTTACTACCTAATTTATTATCTTCTAACCATTCAATCATTTTATTAATAGCATCTTCTTTATTTAAGCCATTTAAAAATTCTGAGTTAATATGTAATCCATCACCAGTATAAGCTTCAAAAGATATATCCCCACCTTCGATAACAGGAATAATATCAATATTAAACTTTTTAGCGAATTCATAATCTCTTTGGTCATGAGCAGGAACTGCCATAATAGCACCTGTTCCATAACTAGCTAAAACATAATCAGATATCCAAATAGGTATTTTTTTACCATTAACTGGATTAATAGCATAAGCTCCTGTAAACACACCTGTCTTTTCTTTATTCAACTCTGTTCTTTCTAAATCAGATTTAGATGAGCATATTTTTTTATATTCTGTAACTTGATTTTTATATTCTTCAGTTGTTATTTTATCAACTAATTCATGCTCTGGAGCAAGAACACAATATGTAGCTCCAAATAAAGTATCACATCTTGTTGTAAAAACTGTAAATTCATAATTATCTACTTTAAATTTAACATGTGCACCAATAGATTTACCAATCCAATTTCTTTGCATTTCTTTGGTTGACTCTGGCCAATCTATTTCGTTTAATCCATCCAATAATTTTTCTGCATATTTAGGAATATCAATAACCCATTGTTTCATATTTTTTCTAACAACAGGATACCCTCCTCTTTCACTTTTTCCATCGATTACTTCATCATTAGCTAAAACTGTTCCTAATTCATCACACCAATTAACTGGCATATCAATTTGTTTAGCTAAGCCATCTTCATATAATCTACTAAATATCCATTGTGTCCATTTATAAAAACTAGGATCACTAGTTGAAACACATCTTTCCCAATCAAAAGAAAAACCTATTTTTTTTAATTGTTCTGTAAATGTTTCTATATTTTTATTAGTAAATATTGCAGGATGATTTCCTGTTTGAATTGCATATTGTTCAGCAGGTAGTCCAAAAGAATCAAATCCCATAGGATGCAAAACATTATATCCTTGCATTCTTTTCATTCGACATACAATATCTGTAGCAGTATATCCTTCTGGATGACCAGCATGTAATCCTACTCCTGATGGATAAGGAAACATGTCTAAAGCATAAAATTTAGGTTTACTAAAATCCCAAATGTCAGTTTTAAAAGTGTTATTATCTTCCCAATACTTACGCCATTTTTTTTCAATCTCATTTGTATTCATCATTTACACATCCTTTTTAAATAATTACCTAATAGTTTATAAAATATAAATATTAAAGGAATTAAAACAATTAATCCTATTAATAATTGTAAAATAAAATTATCTACTAAAAAAGTTGCACAAAAAGCTATACTAATAATCAAAGAATTAGATAACGCTAATAAATTAGTGAATTTTTTCATATTTATTTTATTTATATCTATTTTATATTTTTTTACAAAATATAATACTTGATTACTTTTTTTAAACTTTTCATATTTTTTTGTTTGTAATATAACTGTAAGTAAATAAAATAAATATACAATTAAAAATGAAATAATAAATCCCAATAACATAAAAAGCCTCCAAACTATTTATTATTATATTATAAAATATTATAATAATCAAGAAAAAACATTAGACTATGCTAATGTATTGTAATAAATTTAAAAATAATTTAATAAATTTCTTTTCCAATCCTTCTTTTCCTAATTTTCTAATGGCAATTCTCTTTTTCTTGATTGGTAAATCACTAAATATGATTTTATCAATTTTTTCTTTTAGTAATGTTTCAATTTGTAAATCATCAATAATACCAGCAATATCATCATTTATCAACCTTGTAGGATCAAATTCAATATCTTTACCTTTACAATTAATTGTTATTTGACTTATTGAACTTACATTTTCTACTTCAACTATAAAATCTGGGCCTAAAGGATATGATTTACAATCAATTTTCTCTTTATTTTCATAAACAATTACATCAGTTGCTTTTTTTGCATTTCTAAATATTAATTTATAATTACGTTTCTCAGGTACTATTCCACTTTTACCTTCTATTGCTCTTATGATTACAGTATAATTACTAGGCATGTAATTATATTCTATTTTCGTTAGTAAATAAAATCCTTTTTCATATAAACTAGATATACCATCATCTTCATATAATAAATATTCATTACTTAAACCAGGGAAAAAATGAATTTCCATATTTTTAGGCGGTGTTGTATCATTTAAATTATCATTATATCCTAATGGTATGATACTTCCTGCTTTAGCAAAAACTGGATAATTTTGATCTTTATAAAAAGTAACATAATTATTATTACCTGGATATTTTTGTCCTGTAAAAAAGTCATACCAAATTCCTTCAGGTAAATAAAATCTATGAACAACTCTATCCATAATATAATCTTTTTTCTTAGTTATAGGACAAATAAATAATTGACTACCAAAGTAATACTCACAACTATATAATAAATCATCATACATTTCTAAAGTCGTATAATAAAGTGGCTTTATAATAGGAACTCCATCTTTTGAATACTTATAAGCTTCACTATATAAGTATGGAATTAATTTATGTCTTAGTTGTAGATAATCTGTCACAATTTGTAATGTCTTCATATTCCAACGCCAAGGTTCTCTTTTATAATATTTACCACTATCAGATCCAAACTTAAATATTGGAGAAAAAACACCAAATTGTACATATCTAATGTATAACTCATTATCCTCTATTCCTTTAAAATATCCACCTATATCATGGGCAATCCAACTAACTCCTAAATTTGTAATTGATACGTTAAATTTAGATATTTGTCTTAAAGACTCCCAACCTACCTTTGTTTTTCCAGAATATAAAACTGGATAACAATGTGGGGCAATTTTAGAATTATAAGAAAATAACATAGGCCTTCTTTTATAATTTCTTTTCATATCATAATACTGATAATGTTTAATTAAAAAATCAGCAACACTTTCATCAGTATAAAAATCTAACCAATAGAAGTCAACTTCTAAAGCATCTAGTGGATGAATATATAATTTTAAATATACATCAACCCATTTAGGATCTAAAACATTATAAGGAATAACATTATTTTCTAAAGTTGGTAAATAAGTTTTAGCTTGATTAAAATATTCATCTATATCATAAAACCCTTCTGTTGGATTTATATTTAAACCAACACGAATACCTTGATTATGTATATATGAAATCATTTCATATGGAGATTTAAATAAATCCTTATTAAATGTAAAACCTGTTTTCAAATGTTTTTTATTTTCATAAGTTCTAATATGCCAATCTTTATCTAATAATATTGTTGATATAGGTATTTTGTATCTAATAAAATTATCAACTAAAGATTTTAATTTTAAATCGTCATATAAATCATTTCTACTCCACCAATTACCTAACGCAAATCTTGGAATCAAAGGAGGATTTCCTGTTAATTTAAAATAATCATTTAAGCATAAATTAAAATCATTTAAATATACAAACAAATATATATCTATACCATCATTACCATTTTTTATAGTTCCGTCTTCACAAAAAATATTATTTTTAGAATCATCAATAGTAACGAATCCATCTAATGAATATAAACTTTTTATAGTTTTTATTTTATCATTATCAATCAAATAGGAATATGAATAATTTTTTGCCTCAGCATGTTTATAATACCAAAATTTATCTGTATTTAAAATTTCTACTTTTAAATTTGAACTTGAAAGTTTACGTTCTTTTGTATAACTTAATTTAAAATATGAAGTTTTAATTTCTATATAATTCTTATCTTGTTTAACATCAAAATTAAATTTTGGAAAATTTCTATTTCTTATTAATAATGTTGGCTCATCTAAAAATACACCATTTTCATTATATTCAATTCTAATTAATCTTTCTGTTAAAACTGTAAATCGATATTTTTTACCTTGAAATACACATTCAGGATTAGGTTTTATTTTTTTATAATCAAATTTAAAATGTTGTCCTAATTCATACATATTACCCCTCCTTATAATTCTTCAATTTTCATAAAATTAGTATGTTTAACTTTTTTAAATGGATATCCTCCTGTTAAAATAATATTATCTTTTTCTTTTAATAATAAGATATTTTTAGCTAGTATTTTACTTTTTTCAATTATAGCGTCTAAACTATTTAATTTATCAATTAAAATAGGATAAACTCCAAAGTTTAAAGCTAAAGACTTAGTTGTTAATTCATCTGGAGTTGGTGCAATAATAGGACAAATTGGCCTAAAACGGCTTATTCTTTTAGCTGTATAACCACTCATTGTTGGTGTGAATATTGCTTTACATTTTAACCTTAAAGCACAACCTGCAACACTATAAGCTAAAGAACCTGTTGCATCTTTTTTTTCTGTCTTTATAGCTTGACTTAACATATATTCATAATCTATATCTTCTTCTACTGTATTAATGATCCTTTTTAGCATCTGTATTGTTTTAATAGGCTCACTATTTAAAGATAACATAACACAATCAGTTCCATCTAAAATAGCATTAGCTATATCTGAAACATCTGATTTATTATAATTTGTACCTTCATTTAATTCTGTCATTACAATATTGATAACTCCATTACAAATACACTTAGAAATTATTCTTTTTTGTATACCAGGAACTTTTTCTATAGCTATATCATCACCTAAACTTTTTTGATCTATTATAATTACATCACTAATTTTAATTATTTTATCAATATCTAAAACAGCAAATCTATTATCTACTTTTGAAACTATTTGTAAATGATCATTTCCTATACTTATCAATAAATCATTAACTTCCAACACATCTTCACTACTCGATATATTAGATAAAATTAAAAAATCAACATTATTTTCACTAGAAAATAAAATTATATTCTTTTCTATATCATTTAAATAATTTTTGTTTACTTTAATATTTTCAACATTTAATATCATATCATCTTTTATTATACCTTCTTTTAAAACATGGCATAATAAATAATCATCTTGTTTATCTAAAACCCTTAGTTTTAAACCACTGTTTGTAGTTAAACTAGTGTTTATAGGTATTTTATTAAACAAATTATAATCAACACTAAATTTAGTATAATCACCCAAAACACTATCTTTATAAATTCTAATTTTATCTTCTTTATTTAATTTGGCTTCACCATTTAATATATGACCTATTTTTATTATAGGACCATTCATATCTAACATAATAGCAACGTGAGTTTTTAATTCATCATTTAATTCATTTATCAGACTAATAACTTTAGAGCAAAAATCAAAATTAGTGTTATCAATATTTATTTTAAATGCATTAATACCGTTTAATATAAGATGTTTCAAAATTTCTTTATCACAATTATCTTTATTTAATGTCGCAATTATTTTTGTTTTATTCATTTTTTACCCTCTATTCTTTATATTAATTATAATTTAATTGTCAATTTAAGTCAAGAAAAAAAGAGTAAACTATATTCTTTCAATTTTCAAGAAATTAGTTTTCCCTTTTTGATTATTTTCGTAAAATCCACCAGTTATTAATATAATGTCATTTTCTTTTAAATTCATATGTTTTATAGCTTTTTCTTTAGCATCTCTAACTATTTGATCAGTTGAATCAAATAAATCTGTAACTATAGGATAAACGCCAAAATTTAAAGCTAAAGATCTAGCAACATCTTCATTTGGGCATGTTGCTAAAATTAAGCAATTAGGTCTTAAATTACTAATTAAAGATGCTGTAGCACCACTTATTGTTGTTGCTGCAATAACTTTTACATCTAATAAGTTAACAGTTTCAACTACGTTAGTTGCAATAACTCCCTCAACAGTTTTATTAACATAGTTAGTATTAATAGTAGAATCTAGATATTTTTCAGTATTTTCACATATCTTTGCCATATACTTAACTGTTTCAATAGGGAATTTACCCATTGTAGTTTCTCCAGATAACATAACAGCATCTGTTCCATTTAAAACTGCATTAGCCACGTCTGATACTTCAGCTCTTGTTGGACGCATATTTTTTTTCATAGATTCTAACATTTCTGTTGCTACTATACAAAATTTACCATTTCTACGACAACATTCAATTATCTTTTTTTGTAAAATTGGTAAATCTTCCATTGCTGCTTCTACACCTAAATCTCCTCTTGCAACCATTATTCCATCTACTACACTAGCTATTTCTTCTAAATTTTTAACTCCTGTAGTACTTTCTATTTTAGCTATTATTTTCATATCTTCTCTATTACATTCTTTTAATAACTCTCTTGCACTTAAAACATCTTCTTTTGTTGATACAAATGATAAAGCTAAGAAATCTCCTTCATGTTGGCAAGCATAAATAATATCTTCTCTATCTTGTTCACTAATAAAAGGCATATCTAAGTGAACCCCTGGAACACTTAAACTTTTTTTATTTCCAAGTACCCCTCCACTTGTTATTTTACAAGTAATACCATCTTCTTCTTTAGATATTACTTCCATGCTCATTAAACCATTTTCTAATAAAATAGTATTCCCAACACTAATAGAATCAATAGCTTTAGGATGATTAACTGTAAATCTTTCTTCATTTCCTACAACATTATCCTTAACTATTCTAATAATATTTCCTTCTACTAAATTAATTTGACCATTTTCTAAAATTCCATTTCTAAATTCTGGACCTTTTGTATCATATAATATAGCAACATTTTCACCAGTTATTTCTCTTACCTTTTTAACAGATGCTACAACATTTTGCTTTTCTTCTTCTGTTGCATGAGAAAAGTTAATTCTTGCTACATTCATTCCGTTTCGAACCATTTCAGCCATTACATTATAATCACAACTAGATGGTCCAATACTACAAATTATTTTTGTTTTTTTCAAATTACATCAACTCCCAACTGAATAATTATATCATATTTTTTTGATTTTTGAACATTTATTTTAAATTCTATGATTCGTAGGATGACTTATATACTTTATTATTATATTATTATTTTAGGTGGCGAAATTTTATGAAAAAAATTTTAATTGATTATTATGCATTAGTTATATTGATATTATTTATTATTTATAATTTTATTTTAGACAAATTAATAATTATGGGATTATTATATAAAACGATTATGATTTTAATTATTATTGTTAATATGATTATTTTAATTATTTTTAGAAAAAAAATAAAATATAAAAACATATTAATTATTTATTGTTTAACTTCTTTATTTACTAAAAATATAATGCAATATCTTTTCGCTTTTTCTAATATAATAATTTTATGCATAATAGGCTTTAAAGAAAATAAAATTATCAAAACATTTTCAATTTTTTATGGAATATTTATAGCTTTTTGCTGGTTACCGTTATTGTTCGCACTTTTTATACTTTTTGGTATTAATTTGGACGAAGATAAAAATATGAATCACATATATAGTGATATGCATTATTATTGTGATAATAATTATGAAGCTTATGCTTATTCAACTGGTTTTATGGATGGGTTTAGTTATAGTATTGGTAAATATTATGACATTTTAATTATAAATGATATAATTAATATAGTATATCGAGAAAGAAATGAAAATACATTAGAAGAATATACAGATTTTATCGAAAATAATAATTGTAAATTGGTAGGTGTTGATAATGGATTTAAATAAAATAGCCAACTTTATTAAATCAAAAAGAAAAGAATTAGGTCTTACCCAAGAAGAACTGGCTCAAAAATTATTTGTTACTGAAAAAGCTATATCAAGATGGGAAACAGGTCGTGGTACACCAGATATATCATTATTAATTCCTTTAGCAAAAATATTAAAAGTTAATGTAAGTGAATTATTAAATGGTGAAAATGATATTGAAGAAATTATTAAATATAACGAAATAAATAAAAAAACAAAATTTAATTTTCAATTTAAAATAATCATCTTATTTTATATATTATCAATTCTAACGTTTTTAATTTATTTAAAATTTGAATATGATCCTAATATTGAATTAAATTATTTTATAAGATTAATATTAATTATTATTGCTTCTGTTTTTATAATTATTGGTAATTTAATATATAGTAATAATTACGTTGAAAAATTAGAAGATAAAAAGAAAGTAAATAAATTTTCTTTAAGTATTATTTTTACATATTATATAATTTTATTATTTAATATGGTAATATTTGCAAGATATAATACCATTAATAGTTTTAATTTAATACCATTTAAATCAATAATTGAAATATTTAATAATGGTAATATTTACTCTATTATAATTAATATATTTGGTAATTTATTAATTTTTATGCCTTTAGAATATTTTATTATCGAATTATTTAAAGTAAATAAATTTTTATATAATCTTGTTCTTTCATTTTCAATTATTTTAATTATTGAAATAATGCAATATATATTTAAAGTTGGTGTATTAGATATTGATGATTTAATATTATGTACTTTAGGAATGATGCTATTTTATATGATTTATAACAAAATAAAGGAGAAATTTTATGTTAAAAGAAATTAGAAATAATAACAAATTAGCTTTTAATTTTGTTATTATAAATTTCATAATCGGTACCCTACTTTTTTATGAAACATTGTTTAGGCCAATTAAAATCATTTTAATAACACTATTAATAAGTTATCTTCCATTTATAATATTTTTTATAATTTCTTTATTAAGTTGTCACTTAAAAGATAATTTAAAAGCAATAAAAGTTATTAAAATAATTACAAAAATACTTATCTATTTACAAGTTTTTTATTATTTCATGGCTATTTTTATAATTTCAATTTTGATATCTTTAAATCCTGTTACTAATCCAAAATATTATAAATTTTTTGTAAATTCTGATGAATTAACTAAAGTATTCCCTAAACAAATACCAGATAATGTTAAAAATGTACAATTCTATTATGCCCCCGGTGTTTTACAAGGTAGTACTGATTATGTTTTATATTATATTGATGAAAATATAAATTTAGATAAATTTAATAATTATTTTAAAGATAAAGCAATTTGGATTGGACACAAAGAAGAATATACTGAAAAAAAAGGATTATTAACTGGTACTTTCTCTTTTACACCAATAGAATATAAAAACGAAGATGATTTTATCATATATTTAATAAAAGGAGAATGTGATGATTCTGGATACTGTAATCACGGAAAATATTTATTTGCTGCAATAAATGAAAATACCAATGAAATAATTTATAAATTAAGCTTCTGGTAAAAAATAATAAATTTATTATTAAAAAAACTTACAAATATTTTATAATTTGTAAGTTTTTTTAATGTTAATAAAGATTATTTTAAGCAATTAATGTAAATTTTATAACTAATTTTTATAAATAACATTCAATATTATATTTTTTAAATTATATCTTTTCTTTTTCATAAATACATCTTTTATTACAATTACATTTAAACTTTGGAAAAGAAACTATTGGTTCAGGTAAATCATACCATATTTTACGATATTTTGATATTTCTTCATACATTATTTGAACAAGATTAATACCATTGACAGCTAATTCATAAAATTCACTATCATATGTTTTATATCTATCTATTTTAACTAAATCATGAACAAGATTATTCCTTTTATCACACCATTTTAAAATATCATCAAATAATTCTTTATTCAAATTATTAAGTCCATTATATTTATTTTCTATTAAATTGATTATGCAATTAATTCTTGCTGATATGCTTGCAGGTCGACCTTTTTCTTTTTTTTCTTTTGGACAATATTGTATATTTTTTTCTATTAATCTATTAATTCTTTGCTCGAAAATAGAATAACAAATCCATGATGTCTCGATATAATTTTTACTATCGAATGATTTTTTTAAATTGTTTATATATGTTCTATGCATATCGACCATTTCAAGTCTAATATTATAATCATCAATTTTTTTCATAAGTCACCTCAATTTATATATATTATATCAAAATTTCAATATAGATTTTACAAAAAAATATCATATTATTGACAATTATTTTATATAGTTCAATATAAATTAAGTTAGTATTATCAAATTTTTTAATACACCATTTATAATATTTAAATTAATTTTAATGATTCTTCTTGTAATTTTTTTCTTAATTATTATTTACCATAATGCCATTATTTTTTTAGAAAGGAATAATTTCTTATAACACAAAAAAACTAATCCATTTCTGAATTAGTTATTTATCAAAACTCGAAAAGTTCGAGCACATTTCACTATGGAGCAATGACATGGGTCATTTACGAAAAAATAGAAACAAGTAATTGATTAAATCAATCTATTAATAATATAGCACATATTATATATTTTAATATAAATATTTATACTAATTTAAATATATTTATATTCTTATTATATTAATTCTTTATATTATATTATTATATTATGTGTGACAAAATCATCACCCCTAGATGGACATTTTCATCACACCCTGATGGACATTTTTGTCATGTCATGATAAAATCATCACACTGTGACAATTAATTCATTTATATCCTTAATAACATTTATATTACCAGATATAATAACTTCATTATAATCTATACCATTCATAATTAAATCCTTTCTGTATAAATATTTATACTAATTTAAATTATTATTTATATTCTTGTTATATTAATTCTTTATATTAACTTATTATATTATGTTAGATATTTTTGTCCATCGTGGATGGAAATTTTCATCTACCCTAGATAGACATTTTTATCTAGGGTAGACACATATTTATTGTGAAGTATAGTTATACTGATATTGGTAATATTCCGATCCAAGTAAGTAATAACAAAATTAACCAGTATAAAAATAATAAAATACAATATACAAAAAAATATATTATTACCCCAATGCTAGATGGCATATCATTTTTTGAATATAATTTACCAGTAATAAAATAACTTATAAGCATTAGTATGGTATAAACAGAAATCACTTCACCCCAAAAATAATTAATAATTTCGCTTTTAAATATAGATACTTTTTCAATCGTGATGTATGCCAGCCAAAATCTTATTATATAACTTGTTGTGCTTAATAATCCGTACATTATTTTTCTTCTTTATTTATTTTAAAAACTTCATTATTTATGTTTTTTTCTACTTCGGTAAAGAGTTCAACCATTTTTTCATAGATTGGTTTGCACATTTTGTCATTGCTTTTTTCTTGCTCTGTTGTATTATCAATAAGTTCAAATTTATCACCAGATTTATAATTTTGAAAAAATGTTTTATAAAAGTCATTACCATTAAGTATTTTTTCTTTAACATTTATTTTAAATATATTAATATTATCTTCTTGAAAAATATAATTTTCTTTTTTTGCATCTATACTAAATTTAATTGTTCTTATCATATTTTTTATACCTCTCTTTCAAAGAATCTATTCCACCCTCTATATTATCAGCTACTATTTTTAAAATATCGGTAGATGAATCCTTATACTCTAAAGCACCATTATAAATTTTAATTTTATCTTCCTGGTCTTTAGTTAAAAATATTATATTATCTACATCCAGATTTACCACAAATTGTGGATTATGGGTTATCATAATAATTTGTCTATTTTGTGATATTTGTTTAAATTTTTCTAATATATTGGATTTTATTGATGGTTGAGAAACATCATCTTCAGGTTGGTCTATTATATAAATGCCTGGCTTGGTTTTATCTTTAGATAATAACTCAAAATAAATTTTAGAATCTGCACCAGAAGATAATTGTTTTGTAATATTTATATCATTTTTATTGTTAATTATAGTTTTAATTTTAAAATCTTTTTCTACTTTTTCTAATACTTTTTTCTTGTAAAAATCTAATTTATCAATTTCATCTTCGGAGTTTTTAATATTATTTTCAAAATCTTTAGGATCAATTTTATTAAGGTCTATAATTGTCTTTTGATAAGTAGATTTTAATGGATATAATAAAATTTCTTTTAAGTAATTTAAATCTATTTTTGAAATATCTGCTTTACATATAAATCTAAATTCTCCCACAATGTTGATTGCTGGTTCAAGAATTTTTTCTTTGATTGTAATTTTAAAGTTGTTAGTTTTAGTAGTAAGTTTTACAACTCTTGAAATTGTAGATATTAATTCTGAGAATTGTAAATTATAATTCTCTCTTGCCTTTTGATTTTCTGTTTTTGTCTCTTGTAAATCTTCAATTAATTTAGTGAATGTATCATTAATAATATTAATTTTTGATGTTTCATTTATAATTGCTTGTTTATTTTTTTTATGTTTTGTTAAAAGATTATTTAAAAAAGTATTATAATCTTCTATTATTTTTATTTCATCTTTAGTTATTAAATCATTTTTTAGTAATACATTATTTTTTTCAATGATTCCTTCAATTTGAGTTATTATATTATTATACTTTTTTTCTTCGTTTTTAAGTGATATATTAATCTTATTTATTTGGAGCGATGTTGCATCTTCACTAAAAGATATAATTTCAATATTTTGAAGTTTGCTTTTTTCATTAATTAGTTCACTTTTATCCTTTATATATTGAATAAAATCGTTCACATTTTGTATTATAATTTCTTTTTCATTTTCATAATTTGGTTCTGGTGGATAATATTCATTTAAAAAGTCTTTTGTTTTCGTTTTATTGTTTGTAAAAATATCTCTAATATTACCTTGCTTGTCAAATTGTCTAATCTTATTTTGTGGAATTATTGTATTGACTACTATTGCATTTTCTTTTAAATATTCATTGTATGAATTAATTAATGTTTTTTTGTCTGATATTTCTCTGTATTCAGTTAATTTATGTAATAACAAGGATTTTCCAATTGAATTGTCCCCGATAATAGCATTTATTCCTTCTGATAATTCAATTTCATATTCATCTGTTCCAATATTCAACGATAATTTATCTATGCTATTATTTTTAGAAAAGAAACTATTTATTCCGATTTTTATTCTTCTTGTATCTGTTACGGCCATCATTATTCCTCTGAATGTTGGTAAGCATTTAAAGAAACTAAATTCAAAATTTCCATCATTATCCTTTTCTGGATAATTTTCCCAGTTGTGACAATCACTTCCAGTAACAAAATTAATATTTTTACATACTTCTTTATTACGACTTATATAATTTTTGTTAAATATTTCATTTCTTTTATTTTTGAATTCATACGCCTCAAAATAATCTAAAAATAATAATTCATTGAATTTATCATCTCCTAAAGTTTTTGCATCGTTTTTTCTTGGATACTTACTATTAAGAGTTCCTTTTTGATGAGCAATCAAAACAACATTTGAATCAATATTCCTAAGAATTTCTAGAAACCTTTCTTCGCTAAAGCAATTATTGTCATCATATAATGGATGTTTATTAAAAACATATTTTTGTATATTTTTAATATTAGGACTGCAATCATCAAATAATGCAATAATGTGTACAACTGAATTATCTATTTTGACACTAAATTCAACACCAGGAATTATTTTCTTTATGCAATTATTATTTAGTTCTTCTTTTTTTAGTTCTTTATATAAAGCGTAGTCAAAATTGTCATGATCTGTAATTGCGACCATATTAACATTATTTTCAATCAACTTACTAACAAGTGTTGGAATATTTTCAATGGTGTTGTTTGATACTTTTTTTCCATCTTTAAAAGATGAAGCAAATGAATGAATATGAAAGTCAACTTTTAAACCTTCTTTAACTATTTTCTGCATATTTTGACCTCCTATCTATATTTTATCATATATTTTTTATATCAAATAACTTTATAGAAAAATTCTTTTGAATTTTAGTAAAAATTAGGCGTAACAATAGAAAAAAAGTAGAAAATATGGTAAAATATATTTATGTGTAATAGCCATTCATAAGGAGGTGCTGCAAAAATGAAAATTGAAAAAATGAAATTTATAGATTTATTTGCTGGTATTGGTGGATTTAGATATGCACTACAGGATCTTGGGTGTTTATGCGTATTTTCTTCTGAATGGGATAAATTTTGTCAAGAAAGCTACAAACTTAATTTTAATGAGGTACCTTTTGGAGATATTACTAAAATAGATGAAAAGGATATACCAAGTTTTGATATATTATGTGCTGGATTTCCTTGTCAACCATTTAGCGTATCAGGTAAACAAAAAGGATTTAATGATACAAGAGGCACTTTATTTTTTGATATTGCTAGAATTGTTAAATATCATCAGCCTAAAATTATATTGTTGGAAAATGTTAAAAATTTAAAAGCACATAATGGTGGTGCAACATTTGAGGTTATTTCAAATACATTAAATGAAATGAACTATAACATTTACTATAAGGTTCTAAATGCTAAGAATTATTGCTTGCCTCAAAATAGAGAAAGAATTGCTATTGTTTGTATTAGAAAAGATATTGATACAGGAAAATTTGAATTCCCACAGGAAGAAAAAAAATTCATTAATATTTCTGATATTAAAGAGGATGATACAGTTACTGAAAAATATATTATTCGAAGAAATGATATAAAAATAGATCAAAGCAAGCTTGACAAAGCAATTAAGCAAGGAAGAGTTAACAAGCCTGTACAAATAGGAATAATAGGTAAAGGTGGACAGGGTAATAGAATATATCACGAAAATGGTATTGGAATAACTCTTGCAGCTTCTAGTGGTGGTGCTGCATCAAAAACTGGAGCTTACTACATTAATGGGAAAGTTAGAAAGTTATCGCCGAGAGAAGCAGCAAGATTACAAGGATTTCCTGAAGATTTTATAATAATAAATAATGAAAATCAAGCATTAAAACAATTTGGAAATAGTGTGCCAATTAATCTATTAAAGGCTGTTTTTTCAGGACTAAAAAATTTATAGAAAGGAACAAAAATGAAAAATTGGAAAGATTTTGAAACTTTAAATGTTAATTATTTAAAAGATAATTTAATTAATTTAAATGTTGATATAGAAAAGATGGGTGATGCTGATAGCACGAGACCCGACATACAAATAGTATTGAAGAATAATTTGAAAAAAATTTTTATAGAAACTAAAATGCCTTCTTCACAAACTTCACAATTTGTTGTTGAAATTGAAAGTAATAGATTCATATATGGAAAAAAGAATAAATTTGAATCAAATGAATTTTCTGAAGAAATAATCGATATATTAAATGAAAATTTTAAATACTATAAAGATGTGGGACAATCTGGATTAGAAGTGCCTGTTCCCATTCTAATAGCATTTGGGTGGATTATTTCAAATATGAAAAATAAAAATGTTGAATTTATTATGTCTGTTGATAATCATAATAATACTGTAATAATTCCTGTAGAAAAATTTAATGAATTTTTTAATGTGAAAACTATATTAAGAAGAAAAAAAAGTGGCAGTACACCAATTCCTAAAATTTATTATAATGATTTTAAAACGAATTTAGAAAAAAATTTTATTGATTATAATCCAATAATTTTTACTCAAGGTAATCGTTTATATATTAAATTAAATAAAGAATTGTCAAAAAATGAATGTTACATAAAGAGCGACTTATTGGAAAACAAAAGGTATTATTTATCTAATACTGGAGATAATGTTTATGAAGTAAAATTAACGTCTGCAACAAATAACCCAAATATAATTTTTGAACTATCTGCAAAAAGTGCAAATATTGATTCATTTACGATACAAACTTTAATTGACTATATAAATGAAGAGGATAGCTAATATCCAATAGTTGGTCATAATTTTGGTATCACATCCAAGTTATGGCTTTTTTATTTTTCTGAAAATCCCCTTTATTTATAAGCTTTTAAAAAGGAGTATGGTAGAATTCCTCCATATTTTTAACTTAATTTTGCAAGTGCAAAATAAGAAATGATAGCACAACTATTCCTATATTTATATAGAATGAATTAGGGCAGTGCTATCATTCTCTTTATCCTGCTTATTATTTACTTACTTATTTTTCATTAATTATCTCTTTAATAGTAGGTCTAAATACTAATCCAAATGTAATATCTTTACCTTTAAATAAATTTAAATCTATTATAGGTATCACTTTCAACAATTCATAATTATCTGGTATTGCAGAATCAAATACTGTCATACCATTTTCTGTTCTATCTCCTTTATCTTCACGATATTCAATTTCAAAATATTCTCTTAAATAACCCAAATATTTATTTACTTGTTTTCTTTTCATTGGAGAAGATACTAAAACCATTTCTTGCTTATGATTAACTTCAAATGGTAATTTATAATCATAAGCACCAACTTGTGTTAATTTAACTGCTTTATCAATAAAACTACTTCTAAAGTTTATTTGCTTGATATCTAAACTACCTGTATCAGTTTTATCAATCACAATGTTATCTATATACTTTGATATAAATTGTTGCTTTTCTTCTTTTGTTTTTATATCCCATTCAAATTTATAAAACTCTTTTTCTTTATAACCATTATCAATAGATATTTTTTCTATATCTCTACGAGCCATAACTTTTTCTATTGTAAAAGTATGAACATCTAATTCGTTTAACTCTTGTTTTTTATTATTTAATATTTCTAATTTTTCATTTATCTTTTTTAGATCATCTTCAAAATCTTTGAGTTCAACTATACCAGTTAGGTATGCTTTTTTAATTCTTTCTTTTTGTTTAATGTATCCCTCAATTTCTTTATCTAAATTAAGGTCAGTATTCTTATCTTTTTTATCTGCAAGTATTGGTAAAAAGAAACTATTACACATTTGTTCAAACTCTAAAAACTCATATATTGCTTTTATCATGTATTCTTCAACATAATCTTCTCTTAAATTGAAATGACAAAACTCACAATTATAATAAATATATTTTTTCTTTTTACCACCTGAACCTTTACACTTCATTATTTTTCCACATTTAGGACATACTAATTTTTGAAAGAATAGATAAGTTCTAGTTCTTGTATAGGTCCTTTGATTGGCTAGTTTTTGTGTTTGGCATTCTTCCCACATAGCACGAGTAATTATAGGTTCTACAACATTCATATAAATAACAGTATCACGACCAATTTTTTTAGCTATTCTTTTGTATTGTTCATAGTCACCCATGTAGATTCTATTATTTATAATCTTTTCTATATCGGTGTCATACCAAGATTTGTTTAACACTTTTTCTTTATTAAAAATATTAGATATTTGTTGGTAACTATTTCCCTCTAAATAAAGATTAAATATTCTTTCAATAATATGTCTAGTTGTTTCATCTATGATAGTTTTTTTACTACCATCTTTTTTATATCCAAGTGGAACAACACCAGGTAAATGTCCTGATTTTATAGCACCATTAAGTCCAAACTTTGTTCTTTCTGATACGATTTCTATTTCTAGTTGTGAAAGAACCGTTAACATTCTTACAAAGAATCTTCCATTAGCAGTACTAGTGTTAACATCATCTCTATCACATACAAGATAACAATTATATTTTTCTAGGATATTAATTAGTTCTTCTAGTTCACGAACGGAGCGAGTAACTCTATCTAACTTATAAGCAACTATATAATTTATTTTACCTGTTTTAACATCATTAAGCATTTCTTGGAATTTAGGTCTATGTTCCATATCTTTTGCACTTATTCCAGCATCTTCATAAACCTTAAAAACATTATATCCTTTAAATTCACATAAACTAAGTAGTTTTTCTTTTTGTTCTGGCAAACTAAAACCTGCACGAGCTTGATCGTCAGTTCATACACTTAAAAGTGAGAAAAAATTTAAAAAATTGGTTTGAAATTGTATGT
>NBJMC04201__coassemble_934_pt1 | contig 17980 bp, 12 predicted proteins | sample NBJMC04201__metabat2_high_PE_001 | metagenome-assembled genome bin NBJMC04201
AATTAGGGTTTAAATGAATATCTTTTAATTGTCTACTTTTTATTGACAAGTTCAATAATCTATCTTAGCAAGCTTTTTTATATTCACAGTAATATGCATAATATTCATCGTAGGTTAAACCGCTTTCTTTTACTTTAGTAGCTAGATCTTTACCAACGTATCTATAATGCCATGATTCATAGTTGTATCCAGTTATATATTCTTTATCTTTAGGATATCTCAATATAAATCCATATAAGTGAGCATTTTCTTGTAGCCATTCAAATTCTAAAGTATTTTCAAATTCATTTCCAACATCTCCATCTGTAACTATATCTAATGCTAAACCTGTTTGATGCTCTGAAAATCCTGGTCTTGCTGCATAGTCATCGTTAGACATATTATATTCACTTTCTTGATCTTCAAAAGTTCTGTAAGAAGAATTAACTAAAAAAGTTAAACCTTCTTTATTAGCAGCATTCCACATACTTACATATTTATCATAAACTTCTTTTTTTATTGAGTGACCTTCATATGCATACCAATTACTAATTGGTACTATATCATCTGGAGAATAGTCTTCTTTTAAATAATTAAATTTGTTAACTAACATTGTAATTCCATCATCAATATTAGCTTCTTTAGTATTATTGTACCAATCATTATCAGCACCAACATTAACAATACTAATTACATCTTTAATATTTTCATTTTTATTAGCATAACTTAAGTATCTATCTAGATTATAAGGAATATAATATTGTTCATTAATAATACTAACTAAATTTTTATTATATTCCATAGTTAGTATTTTATTAATTTCTTCCTCATTTAGTTTTTCGAGTATGGTATTGATTTCATCTTTAGAATATCCAATTTTTTTTAAATCATTTTTTGTACTATCACAACTTTTAATTAACATTATAATTGAGACCAATATAGCAACACAGACAACAATAATAATAATTTTTTTAAATTCTTCTTTTTTCAAATATCATCACCTTAATAAGATTATACTATATAAAATAATTAAAGTCTAGAAATAAATAACAATTGACAATATTTTCACATTTAATAAATTATGATATAATATTTTAAACAAGTATCTTAGTATTTGAGACACAATTTAGGCTATTTAGCACATAAAATTGACAATGTTTTTAGTTTGTGTTAGAATAACGGCGAAAAATAAAAAAAGGGAGAGGTTTATGGAAAATTTAACTGAAAAAAAATTAAAAGAATTATTTGGTATCGATTTTAATAGATATTCAAAAAAAATTCAAAAAGGATTAACTGATGTTGAAGTTAATCATAATAGGAGTTGGGTAGTTGATTTATACGAAAAAAACAAAAATAATTTAGATACAGTTGCTTTATTTTATAGAGGTACAAAAATAACATATCGTGATTTATTTCAAAATGTTGAAAAATATGCTTCAGCTTTAGCAAGAAAAGGTGTAAAAAAAGGTAGTGAAGTACCAATGTGTATGTCACCATGCCCTGAATTTATATACACAATTATGGCAATTAATTTATTGGGAGCTAAAATAAATTGTTTTGGATCTTTTGACAAAGATTATGTTACTGAAATTATAAATGGTTGTGATGTTGATTTTATAATATGTACAGACGACCAATATGAAAAAATAAAAAATTCAATTGATAACTCTAAAATAAATCAAATTGTAATGTATTCTTTAACAGATTCATTAATAAATGGTGAAGATCCATACATTGAAATAGATAAAGAATATTATGATTTTAAAAATAGAGTATTTGATTATCAACAACAAAATCCAAATATTAGTTCTAAACAAGAATTATTAAATTTATCAGAAGAAGAACCTAAAAAGATTTCTCAATATGATAAAGGTAATATTGATGATGAATTTTTAATTACATATAGTAGTGGTTCTACTAATCATAAAAGACCAAAAGCTATTGTTCATAGAAATCGTAGTTTAGTAACTATTGGTAGATTTCAAGATCCTGATTTATCAGGTTTACCTGAAATGAAAGGCTTAATTGGTGAAATGATTATTCCAACTCATTCTAATACATCAATAATATCTAGCATGTCTGATGTGCTATATAAAGGTTGTACAGTAGCATTAGAACCAATATATAATCCAGATTTCTTATTATGTAGTTTAGCTATTAATAAACCTAATTATATTTCTGTTTCAAGAAACATGATTGTTAATGCTTGTAAAAAAATATATAGTGATGAAAGATTTAAAAAATTTAAAATGCCTTATATGATGATGCTTACTGCTGTTGGCGAACCTACAAGTATTGGAGAAGAAAAGTTTATCAATAAAGTAATGAGAGATGCAAAATGTGGAACAGCTAAATTACCATTTCCAATTGCTCCAGTTCCTCTTTCAATTGGTGGCGGAGATTGTGAACGTGGTGGTATGTTTTTTACTCCATATCGTTCATTACAAGATTTAAATCCTAAATACAGTTTAAATAAAGGAAGATGTGGATTAAAAGTATATGGGATGGTACAATTAGCAATTTTGGATAAAAAAGGAAATAAACTAGCAAATGGTCAAGTAGGTAGGTTAGTTGCAAAAACTCCCACTACAATGAAGTATTATAAAAACAATCCTAAAGCTACAAATGAATTCTATATTAGAGATGCTAGTGGAGAATTATGGACTGATTGTAATGTATATGCTGTAATTGAAAAATATGGAACACTTGAAGTACTAGAAAGAATAGGTAAAGAGATTATATTAGAAGATGGTTCAAAATTACCATTATATTGTATTGGAAAAGAAGTTGAAAAAGACACTAAACACATATTATCATATGAAGTAGTTAATGTTGATAATGAAATTGTAATTCACGTTGAATTTCAACCTGGAAGAAAAAATAATGTAGAAAAAATATTAATGGGTATTAAGCAAAGAGTATTTAAAAAATATGGTATTGAAGTTGTTGATAAAATTAAATGTTTTAGAGTTCGAAGTTTTGATGAAGGATTCCCTTATAACGCAAGTGGTAAAAGAAGTTATCAAGCATTGTTAGAAGAAGGAATATCTGAAAAATGTATTGATGTTGAATATAGAAATGGAATTCCAACAATAATTCCTGTAGAAAAAGAAAAGATTCTTGTAAAAAGATAGAATATTTTCTTTTTTTTTGATATAATTAACTTAGATAGTACGGAGGATTTATTATGGGAATTGGTTTTATAATTAGTGGTTTGTGTGTAAGTTTATTAATAAATGTCGTTTATTTTTCAAAAGAAAGAATAAAAAGTTACGAAACAAGTTTATATGGATATTTAATATTTACTAATTTATTAGGTTTATTTCTAGAAATGGCATGTACATTAGCTAGTTTTTTTGAAGCATCCGAGTTATTTTTAAATCCATTAGTCAAATCATATCTTATCTATTTAGTAGGTTGGGCGATTTTATTTTTATATTATGTTATAATAATAAGTTGTGACAGTTATTCAAAAATCAGAACAAATTTATTCAAAGTAACATCATTTTTATATTTGATTGCAGCAATTATTATTTCATTTTTACCTATTGAACATGTATTTACAGGTGCTAATTCTTATGCAATAGGTAAATCGGTTGATGCAACTTATATTTTTACTGGAATTATAATGATAGCTATTTTCATGATATTATTAACACATTTAAAGAAAATAAAAAATAGAAAATATTTGCCACTTTTATCATTTTTTGTTTTAGGTACTATTGTAACGATAATGCAAAGAATTTATCCTGAATTATTGATGGTAACTGCTATGGAATCTTTCATTATGTTAATAATGTATTTTACTATTGAAAATCCAGATGTTAAAATGATAGAAGAATTAAATATTGCTAAAGATACTGCTGAAAAAGCTAATCGAGCTAAAAGTGATTTTTTATCTAGTATGTCTCATGAAATTAGAACTCCATTAAATGCAATAGTAGGTTTCTCTGATTGTATTATAAATGCCAATAGTTTAGAAGAAGCTAAAGATAATGCCAGTGATGTTGTTACTGCATCAAATACTTTATTGGAGATAGTAAATGGTATTTTAGATATATCAAAAATAGAAGCAGGTAAATTAGAGTTAGTAGAAAATGATTATGATATCAAAAAATTACTTAATGATGTTATTAAATTAATTAGAGTAAGAATAGGTGATAAACCTTTGGATTTCAAAGTAAATATTGCTGAAGATTTGCCACAAGTTTTATATGGAGATCATACAAATGTAAAAAAAATTATGATTAATTTATTAACTAACGCTGTTAAATATACTGATCAAGGATGTATTAATTTGGATGTTAAATGTGTTAAAACTAATCAAATATGTCGTTTAATTGTATCTGTTAAAGATACAGGAAGAGGTATTAAAAAAGAAGATATCTCTAAATTATTTACCAAATTTCAAAGGATTGATGAAGATAGAAATACAACTATTGAAGGGACAGGTCTAGGTTTAGCTATTACTAAACAATTAGTTCAAATGATGAATGGTAATATTGTTGTCAATAGTGTTTATGGCGAAGGTTCCGAATTTACTGTTGCTATAGATCAAAGATTATCTTTAGCTAAATTAGAACCAGAAAAAGAAGAAAATGTTAATACAAATTTAGACTTAACAGGTAAAAAGATATTAATTGTAGATGATAATAAATTAAATATTAAAGTAGCTGAGAAAGTAATAGCAAAATATAATCCTATTATTGATTCTTGTGAAAGTGGTTTTGAATGTTTAGAAAAAGTAAAAATAAATAAATACGATTTGATTTTATTAGATGATATGATGCCTAAAATGAGAGGTAGTGAAGTTTTAGTAAAATTAAAAGAAAATCCTAATTTTAATACCCCTGTTATAGTATTAACAGCTAATGCAATTAATGGTATGGAAGAACAATATTTAAGTAAAGGATTTAATGGTTATTTAGCTAAACCAATTGAAAAAGATAAATTATTTTATATTTTAAATAAATATTTAGGTAAATCTACGCAAAATGTTGAAACTAAAGTTGTAGAAAATCAAATGACGGATTATAGTAATAAAAAAGTATTAGTAGTAGATGATAATAAAGTAAATATAACTATAACTTGTAACTTTTTAAAACCTTACAAATTTAATATTGATTTTTGTGAAAGTGGTAAAGAATGTTTAGAAAAAAGTAATAATAATTATGATTTGATTTTTATGGATATAATGATGCCAGAAATGGATGGTGTCCAAACATTACATAAATTGAAAGAGAATCCTAATTTTAATACTGTTGTTATTGCACTTACTGCTGATGCGGTAGAAGGAGCTGAACAAAAATATTTAAATGAAGGATTTGATGATTATATTGCTAAACCATTAATAAAAGAAAAATTAGATAATAAAATAAAAAGAAATATTAATAAAAATAATATCAATTATTTGAAACAAAATGGTATTAATATTAATTCTAGTTTAGAATTATTAGGTGATATTAAAACTTATAATGAAATATTAAAAGAATATGTTAATGGTGTAAATGAAAAAATAACTAATTTAACTAATTTTAAAAATAACAATGATATGGAGAATTATGCTATTTTAGTTCATTCTTTAAAAAGTGAAAGTAGATATTTAGGATTTGATAAATTAGCAGATATCTGTTTACAACATGAATTAAAGAGTAAAGAAAATGATGCTACATATGTTAATAATAATTTCAATATACTATTAACAGAATTAAACAATATATTAGGAATAGTAAAACAATATTTGAATTAGGATTTAATCCTAATTTTTTTTGACATTTTTTTTAATTTAATTCATAAATTTTAATAGGTGAGTTTGATGAAGAAAATATATGGTATTTTATTATCGTTATTAGTGTTATTTCCTTTTAATATTTCTGCTATGGAACTTGCAACTAATGCTTCTAGTGTAATTGTAATGGAACCTACCACTGGTGAAATTATTTATGAAAGAAATTCTCATGAAAGAAGACATCCGGCAAGTATGACTAAAATAATGACTATGTTATTAGTAATGGAAGCAATAGAAAAAGATATAATAAAATGGGATGATATTGTTACAGTTTCTAGTAATGCATCTGGTATGGGAGGAAGTCAAATATTACTAGAAACTGGAGAACAAATGAGTGTTTATGATATGTTTAAAGGTTTAGCTGTTGCTTCAGGTAATGACGCAGCTGTCGCATTAGCTGAAAAAATAGCAGGTACAGAAGAAATGTTCGTTAAAATGATGAATGATCGAGCTAAAGAATTAGGACTACAGGATACTAATTTTAAGAACTGTCATGGATTAGATGATGCTAATCATTATTCATCTGCTTATGATATGGCAATAACGGCTAAAGAATTAGTTAAACATGAAAAAATATTTGAATTTACTTCTATTTATGAAGATTATTTAAGAAAAGGTACAGATAGATCATTTTGGCTGGTTAATACTAATAAATTAGTTAGATTTTATAAAGGGGTAGATGGATTAAAAACAGGTTATACTTCAGAAGCAGGTTTTTGTATAACTGCAACTGCTAATATAAATGATATGAGAATAATTACTGTTGTTATGGGTGAACCAGATAGTGAAACAAGAAATAAAGATGTTTCTAGTGTATTTGATTATGTTTATGCTCAATATGGATTACAAAAAATTGTTGATACTGAAACTATTTTAGATGAAGTTAGTATAGAAAAAGGAAAGGTAGAAAGTGTTGGTATAGTTGCAAAAGAAGAAGCAACTGATTTATATAATAAAAATGATACTAAAGGTGAGTTTACTTATGATATTGAAGTGGATAATTTAAAAGCACCATTATCAAAGGGGGATGTGGTTGGTAAACTTACTTTAAAAGAAAATAACAATGTTATTAGAACAATAGACTTAACAGTTAAAGAAGATGTTAAGAAAGCTAATATATTTGAATTATATTTAAGATATTTAAGTCAAATATTCAATTAAATTATTGTTGAAAAGTCATCTTATGATGATTTTTTTATGAATTAAATAAAATTTTCTTAATATATGTTATAATTAAGTTGTTGAATAATTTTGGCCTGATATATGTAAATGAAACTGTATTAAGAGGGATGTGAGATAATGAAAAAAATAATTTATAATGATGACCATTTACAAGAAGAAGATATAAATAATGTTGTTAAAAGAGCTAAGGCAATAATAATTAATTCCAGTGATGAAATCTTATTAACTTTAAGTCATAATAATTATTTTTTAATTGGTGGTCATGTAGAAAATGAAGAATCTGATATTGAGTGCTTAGAAAGAGAAATATTAGAAGAAACAGGTATTAAAATAAGTATTGGCAATTTAAAACCTTATCTATCAATAATTTATTATAGTAAAGAATATCCTTCAAAAGAACTTAATTCAAAATATATTATAAATTTCTATGAAATTAAGACTGATTTAAAACCAAACTTAGATATTTTAAATTTGACTGATGATGAAATAGAAGGAAATTTTGAACTTAAATATATTAATAAAAATAAGATATTAGAAGAATTAAATAACAATTTAAAAGTATGTAGTAGGATAAATGTTGTTAGAGATACAATTGAAGCTGTAAAAAGTTATTTTGAAAATTAATAATATGAGTTACAATAAGGAGTAGATAATGAAGACAATAATATATTTAATTAGACATTCAGAACCATTAAAAAATATTAATAATATAATTAATAATGATAATTTACAATTGCAAAATGAAAAAACTTGTTTATTTATTGATGGTGAAATACTAGCAAGTAAGATAAGTAAACTAGATGAATTACAAAATATAGATATTTTATTTTCTTCTAATTATGTAAGAACTATATCAACTGCTAAATATATTGCTAATGAAAATAATTTGAAAATAAATGTGATAGAAGAATTAGGTGAAAGAAAATTTGGTATAAATAATTGGAATGAATTGCCTGAAAATTTTGAAATGAAACAGTTTGTTGATGAAAATTATAAAATTGGTAATGGTGAGTCACAAAAAGAAGTTAGAGAAAGAATGAATAATGTGTTAATTGATATTTTAGACAAATATAAAAATAAAAAAATAGCAATTGTAAGTCATTCGACAGCAATTTTATATTTTTTGAAAAAATTTGTTGATATTGATAATGAAGGTAATTGTACATTTGAAGGGAATTGTTTCTTTAATTGTATGAATAATTGGAATTATTGTGAAATTTTTAAATTAGAATTTGAAGAAAATAAATTGATTGATATAGAAAATATAAAGGGTGTTTAAAATGAATAAGTATGTTAAAGTAATGTTTGGTAACAAAGGTGCTGATTATGAATATAAAATAGATGAAGTAAATGTTACAAATGTTTGGAATCCTGAAGCTAAAAGTGGAAAAGAATTTGGTGGGTTTAATTTTACAACGCCAGAAAAATTATTAAGATGGTTGCATAGAGGAAATACAATTTATGATGTTATAATACCTGATGATGCTATAGTTATTGATGTAAAAGATTCTGCAACTCCTCATGGCGTATTTAGAAGTGATAAAATAATTTTAACTAATCCTAGAAAAGTAACAGATGATATGGCATTAGAGTTTTATAAAATTTCAACAATACCAGAAGAAGCTTATCCTAATGCTTTAGGTGGTGTTGCAGTTATGAATTATTTTAAAACAGCTAAAACAATATTAAAAGATAAAGTAAATAAAGATAATATAAATTTTTATTTATCTGAATGGAATGATTTTACTAGTAAACATAATAGAAAAAATTGTAATGATACTGTAATTTATATTGATAAAGAATTAAATAGTATATCTAAAGGTTAAAATATATTTTTAAATTTCATAAAATACTAGAATATATATAAATGTTAAATTTTAATGTGATAGATTTGTTAAGTAAACAATTATTGTAAATTATATGATATACTATTAATAGTTGTTTAATGAGGTGAAATTATGAAAAATAAGTATAAATTAACAAAAGAACAAAACTTATTTTTAGCTAAAAAAGTACTTGTATCAAATATATATAATAGTGCAAGGTTAGAAGGTATCAATACTACATATCCTGATACAAAAACAATATTAGAAGGCATTAATGTTCCAAGTTTAAAACTTGATGAAATAACTTGTATTTTAAATTTAAGAGATGCTTGGAATTATGTATTAACTAATATTGATAGTGAAATTAATTTAGATTTTATTTGTAAGGTAAATTCCTATGTTTCGAGAAATGAGTCTTTAGAATGGGGTGTTTTAAGAAATGGTACAGTAGGTATTAATGGTGTAGATTATATACCAGATATTCCAATTAAGGAAGATGTCATCAATAATATTGATAAAATATTAAAAGAAGAAAATATTACAACAAAAGCAATTGATTTGATGCTTTATTTAATGCGTAGTCAAATATTTTGGGATGGCAATAAAAGAACTAGTATGATAATTGCTAACAAAATTTTAATTGTTAATGGCTGTGGTGTTATAACTGTTAAAGAAGAAAATATTAATGAATTTAATATATTACTCACAGAATATTACAATACAAATGTAAAAGATAAATTAGTAAAATTTTTATATGAAAAATGTATTTTTGGATTAGAAATAGGGAAGTAAGTGAATTATGGTAACTAAAAAATATGAAGATTTATATAATGAATTTATAGCCATTATAAAAGAAATATGTTGTAATAAGAATAAATTGTTATAGAAATAATAATTTGTTTAATTTTAAAAGGAGATAAAAAAATGGAAGTAAGTAAAATTAAAAAAATATTAATAGAACAAAAAAATATTGGCTTATCAGGTAGTCTTTATCATAAAACACAACTTGATTTCGCGTATAATACCAATCATATTGAAGGATCAACTATTACTCAAGATGAAACAGCAAGTATTTATGATACAGGAACGATTCTAACAAGTAGTGATAAAGTTATTGTACTTAAAGATGCTACTGAAACAAAAAATCATTTTACTTTATTTAAATATATGTTAGATACAATTGATGATAAACTAACTGAAGATATGATTAAAAAATTTCACTTTATTTTAAAAGAGGGAACTTTAACTGATAGTGAAAAAGAATGGTTTGATATAGGAGAATACAAAAAGAAAAAAAACTTTGTTGGTAATATTGAAACATCATTACCAAGTAATGTGGCTAGTGATATGAAAAATTTATTAGAGTGGTATGATAAAATATCTAATAAAACTGTTGAAGATATAATAGAATTTCATGTTAGATTTGAGAAAATTCACCCTTTTCAAGATGGAAATGGTCGTGTAGGAAGAATGATAATGTTTAGAGAATGTTTATATAATAATATAATGCCTTTTTTTATAGAAGATAGAAATAAAGAATTTTATATAAGAGGTATTAAAGAATATCAAACTAATAATGAAAAAGGTTATTTGATAGATACTTGTTTAAATAGTCAAGATAATTATGAAAAAATGGTTAATTATTTTTTAGAAGATAATGAATGATGTTAAGCTAATTATATTAAAATAGTTAAGCTATTAATATAAGGGAAAATGATTTATGGAGATAATTAAAACAAAGAGGAGGAAGTTATGAAAAAAATTTTATTTGTTATATTATACTGCTTATGTTTATGTGAATGTGAAAAAAAATAATTACTATTTGTAATTATCATGGTAGTGATTTTCCCAATGAGAAACATATAATAACAATTAAACATGTTGATGATAAAATCACTTATTATAAAAATGAGTATGAAACCATTTATGATACTATTACAGAAGCACAAGAAGAAATTGATAATTATACAAAGGATTTAACGTGTTCAAATGATGTTTGCTATTCTCCGCTAGAAGGTGATAATGGTTGGAAATACAAAATAACTCGTGATAATAAAACAGTATTTCTTACACAAGAAATAAATAACTATGAAAAATCATATAATGAGGTAATAAAATATTTGGAAAGTTTAAATTCTTATGAATGTAATGAAAAATAATATAATTAAATTTTTAATATGGAAAATGTATTTTTAGTTTAGAAATAAACAATAAACCTTTTACTTTTTAAGTAGAAGGTTTATTTGTATGTTATAATATTTAAAGGAGGTAAGTTATGAACATAAAAGATAATACTTTGTTAATAATACCTAATGAAATAAAGGAAGAAATGATTTTAAAAATAACTAGTGAAAACAACTTATTAGATGTTAAATATATTTCATTAGAAGAATTGTATAAAAATTTTTTTTATTATGATATTAAAGCAATTTATTATTTAATGGATAAATATAAATTTAAATATGAAGTAGCTTTAACTTATTTAGATAATATGTTTTATGTTAATGATGATTTTGAAGATGATAAATTAAAGCTACTATTAAAATTAAAAGATGAAGTAAAAGATTATATTATTAGTAATAGAATAGATATTTATAAAAATAGAAATATTGTTGTTTATGGTTATGATTTAAGTAAATTTGATTTAGAATTATTAAAAAAATTAAGCAATAATATTGAAGTTATAAAAGATGAAGCAAAATATAAACATAATAAAATATATCAATTTAAAACATTAGAAAAAGAAGTTGAATTTGTTTTTGATAAAATAGTTGATTTATTAAAAAATAATATAAATATAAACAATATTAAATTAATAGTTAGTAATGACTATTATAATACTTTAAAAAGAATGAGTAGTTTTTATAATATTCCAATTGAAATACCAAGTGATAATAAATTAAGTGATACTTTAGTTGGAGCTTATTTTATTAAAAATTATAATCCAAATATAATAAATGAAATTAAAGATAAGTTTAATGATGTTGAATTGATTAACAAGTTAATAGATATTGTTAATAAATATGTAGAGTTTGATTTTAATGAAGTAAAAGATTTAATTATTTATGAAGTTAAAAATTATAAGATAAAAGATATTGAATTAAAAAATAGTATTAAATTAATATCTTTTAATAGTTTAGTAAGTGATGATGATTATGTATTTATTTTAGGTTTTAACTATGGTGTTATTCCTAATATTTATAAAGATGAAGATTTTTTATCTGATAATATAAAAGAAAAAATAGGTTTATTAACATCTAAAGAAAAAAACATTTTTGAGAAAGATAAAATAATCAATAAAATAAATAGTATTAAAAATTTAACAATATCTTATAAATTAAAAAATAATAATGAAGAATATACAATATCTAATTTAAATGATGTTTTAAATTTAGAAGTAGTTGAGAGCGATATTGATAGTTTTAAATCAGATATTTATAATAAAATAAAATTAACGTCTTCATTAGATAAATTAGTTAAATATAATATTAAAGAAAATAATTTATCTAAATTATTTAGTAATTATCAAGATATAAAATATATGAAATATGATAATAAATATACTAAAATTGATAAAAATGATTTTAATAAATTTATTAATAATAAAATATTATTATCTTATTCAAGTTTAGATAATTATTTTAAATGTGGATTTAAATATTATTTAAATAATATTTTAAGAATATCTCCTTATAAAGAGACATATTATACAATTTTAGGTAATTTATTTCATTATGTTTTATCTAATGCTTTTTTAGATGATTTTGATTTAGATAAATGTTATGATGAATTTTTAAGTAAACAAACATACGAATTTAATAATATGGAAAAGTTCTTTATAAAAAAAGCTAAAGATGAATTAATCTTTATTATTGATACAATTAAAAAACAATATAAGGATACTAATTTAAATAATGCATTTTATGAAAGAAAAGTATTTGTTGATAAAAGCACTGATGTTAAAGTAACATTTATGGGTGTTGTTGATAAGTTATTATATAAAGAAGAAAATGATAAAACTATTGTATGTATTGTTGATTATAAAACAGGTAATACTGATATAAATATTGATTATGCGAAATATGGATTAAGTTTACAATTACCAATTTATTTATATTTGAGTAAAAATATGGATTTAAAAAATGTTCTAGTAGCTGGCTTTTATTTACAAAAAATATTAAATAATGAAATAAAAAAAGATAATAAACATACTTATTTAGAATTAAAAGAAGATAATTTAAAACTAGTAGGTTACACAAATGATAATTTAGATATTTTAGAAAAACTAGATAAAAATTATGAAAATAGTAATTTTATAAAATCATTAAAAACAACATCTAAAGGTTTTAGTAGTTATTCTAAAATGATTAATAATGAAGAAATTAATAATTTAATTAATTTAGTTGATAGTAAAATAACTGAAGCTAGAGATGAAATATTAGATACTAATTTTATGATTAATCCTAAAAAAATAGATAATAAAAATATCGGTTGTGAATATTGTGAATTTAGGGATGTTTGTTTTAGAAAAGAAAATGATATTGTTATATTAGAAAGTGGTGATGAAAATGCCTAAATGGACTAAAGAACAAAGTGAAGCCATAAATAAAGATAATACTAATATAATAGTAAGTGCGGGAGCTGGATCTGGTAAAACTGCGGTATTAAGTGAGAGGGTTATAACTAAATTAAAAAATGGTATTCATATTAATGAATTGTTATTATTAACATTTACTAAAGCAGCTGCTAAAGAAATGAAAGAAAGAATAAGAAAAAAAATAAAAGAAAACAATTTATTAGAAGAATTAGATATGATTGATGCATCTTATATTACAACGTTTGATAGTTTTGCTTTATCAATAGTAAAGAAATATCACTATTTATTAAATGTATCAAAAAATGTTAATGTAATTGAAGAAGATATCCTCAAAATAAAAAGAAAAGAAATGTTAGACGAAATATTCGAAAATAGATATTTAAATGATGATAAATTTATTAAATTAATTAATGATTTTTGTGTTAAAGATGATAAAGATATTAGAAATCAAATTTTAACTATTAGTTCTAAATTAGATATGTTACCTAATAAAAAAGAATATCTAGAAAATTATAATTATTTTAATGATGATAAAATAAATCAAAATATTAATAATTATATTTTATTATTAAGAAAAAAAATTGATTGTATAAATAATTTATTAAGTGAATTAAGTGATTACGTTGATTCTAGTTATATGGAAAAATTAAATTTAAATAATTTATTAAATAGTTTTGATTATGAATCTATTAAAGAAAATGCTTTAATTAAATTACCAATGTTACCTCGAAATGGTTTAGAAGAAGCTAAGAAAGTAAAAGAAAAATTAAAGAAATCATTAGATGAGATAAATGAATTATGTATTTATGAAAATGTTGAAGAAATTAAAAATACAATATTAAAAACTAAAGATTATGTTGATGTCATAATTTCAATAATTTTAGAATTAGACGAAAAAGTACACAAATTTAAATTTGAAAATGATGCTTATGAATTTACAGACATTGCTTTACTTGCTATAAAAATAGTAAAAGAAAATAAAAGTGTAAGAGAAGAAATAAAAAATTCATTTAAAGAAATTATGATTGATGAATATCAAGATACTAATGATTTACAAGAAGAATTTATTAAATACATTGCAAATAATAATGTTTATATGGTAGGAGATATTAAGCAATCTATTTATAGATTTAGAAATGCTAATCCAAATATCTTTAAAAACAAATATGATTCGTATAGTAAAAATATTGATGGATATAAAATTGATTTAAATAAAAACTTTAGATCAAGAAAAGAAGTATTAGATAATATTAATTTAATATTTAATATTATTATGAATGATTTTATAGGTGGCGCTGATTATCATGTATCTCATCAAATGGTATTTGGTAATGATACTTACATAAATGAAGGAAAAACTAATCAAGATTATAATTTAGATTTGATTGATTATGAAGAGAATAAAACATACACAAAAGAAGAAATAGAATGTTTTATTATAGCTAATGATATTAAAGAAAAAATAGAAAATAAATATCAAATATTTGATAAAGACAAAAATTTATTAAGAGATGTCAAATATAGTGATTTTGTGATTTTATTAGATAGATCTTCTAATTTTGATTTATTTAAAAAGATATTTGAATATCAAAAAATACCTTTAAATATTTTAAAAGATGAAAAGATGAATGATGATAATGATATTCTAGTTTTAAATAATTTAATTAAATATATTTTAAAAATATATAATAAAGAATATGATAATTATTTATTTATCAGTTTAATGCGTAGTTTTTTATATAATGAAAAAGATGATGTAATATTTAAATATTTTGTTAACAAAAATTTTAAAGAAAGTAGTTTATATAATGAAGCTTTAAAAATAACTAAATTAATCAATGATAATTCTATTAGTGATATCATCGATGAAATATTATATGAATTTAAATTTTATGAAAAACTAATTACAATTGGCAATATTGATTCTAGTATAATTAAAATAGATAAGATAAAAGATATTGCCAATAATTTAAGTAAATTAGGTTATGATATATTTGATTTTTCTCTTCATTTAGATAAAATGTTAAAAGAAAAATTAGATATGAAATATAAAATCGAAAGTAATTTTGGCGACAATGTTAAAATTATGACGATTCATAATTCGAAAGGATTAGAATATCATGTTTGTTATTTTGCAAATCTTTATAAAACATTTAATATAAGTGATTTAAATGAAAGATTTTTATATAACAATAAATATGGAATTGTAACACCATACTTTGATAACGGTATTTCAGACACAATTTATAAAAAATTAGTGAAAGAAGATTATCTACAAGAAGAGATATCAGAAAAGATTAGATTGTTTTATGTAGCACTTACTAGAGCAAAAGAAAAAATGATTTTAGTATTACCAAAAAAAGAAATAAGTTATACTAAAGTAGATGATTCAGTAAAAGAAAAATATCGTAGTTTTGCTGATATAATTAATTCAATTAAAGACAAATTAGAACAATATACTAAAACTATTGATTTAAATGATTTAAATTTATCTAAAGATTATAATTTAATTAAAGTTGGTAATTATCAAGACAATATTGAAATAATTGATGATAAAATTGATATAGAAAATATTAATATAGAAAATGAAAAAATAGAAAATAGTAGCTTTTCTAAGAAGATGAATGACTTAATTACTAAAGAAACAAAAGACAATTTAAACTTTGGGTTAGAAGTACACGAAATATTAGAAAATATCAATTTTAAAGAAAAATTCAATATTGAAAATAAATTAATAAATGATAAGGTAAATAAATTTTTAAATAGTGATTTATTAAAAAATATTAATGAAGCTAAAATATATAAAGAATATGAATTTATTTATATTAAAGATGGTATAAAATATCATGGAATTATCGATTTGATGTTAGAATATGATGATCATATTGATATAATTGATTATAAATTAAAAAATATTGATGATAAAAAATATATTGAACAATTAACAGGATATAAAAATTTTATCGAGTATAAAACTAATAAAAAAGTTAATTTATATTTATACTCAATAATAGATTCTAATATTTCAAAAATAGGATGATTCATATGAATTATATTAAAGTTAAATATAAAATCTTATTTATAGTTGTATTTTTAATTGCTGTTATTACAAGAGTTATCTTATGGCCAACTTTACTTGAAGCAAATATTGATGAGGCAATGACCGCTATAAATGCTAGTTCTATTGCCAATACTAGTAAAGATATATATGGTGTTTCTTTTCCTGTTTATTTAGAAACTTGGAAATATGGTGGTCAAAGTGTAATGTTGGCTTATTTAACAGCTTTTTGTATTAAATTATTTGGTATGTCGATGTTTTCTATTAGGTTACCAATATTATTAATTAGTATAATATCAATTATTGTTTTTTATGATTTTATTAAAAAAATATTCAAAGATAAAAAAATTGCTTTGTTAGCAATGTTTTTACTTTCTATTACACCTTGGCATATATTACAATCAAAATGGTCGATTGATTGTAATATGTTTCCTCATTTTGCTTTATTTTCAATCTATTTCTTATATCGCGGTGTAACTGAAAGAAAATTATTTATATATATATCAATGATATTTTTTGGTTTAAGCATGTATACATATGGTGTATCAATTTATTTTGTTCCTTTATTCTTATTAATAAGTGCGATTTATTTATTGATAAAGAAAAAAATAAATATTAAAGAATTAATTATTTGTATTTTAATATATATGCTTATTTTTACGCCTCTTTTTATTATGTATCTTATTAATTTTTTAAAAATTGATAAACAAATTAATTTAGGTATATTTACAATTACTTATTTTTCTGAACAAACTAGAACTAATGATATGTTATTATTTTCTTCTAATATTTTAAATCAATTATTAAAAAATATAACTAGTTTATTATCTGTTATATTTTTACAATATGATAATTTACCTTGGAATGCAACTTCTATTTTTGGAACTACTTATCATATTTCAATTATATTTATAATAATATCTTTAATTAATTATTTTAGAAAAAAAGAAAATAATATTGGCATAAAACTATTTGTTTTATGGTTTATCTTAAGTCTATTTGTTGGAATATTTATTAATGAAACAAACATTAATAGATTGAATATAATTTGGTATCCTTTAATATTTTTTACTTTATATGGATTATTGATTTGTTTTAAAAATAAACAAACATTAATTATAATACTTTATGCAATATTATTTATAAGTTATAACATTTTCTTTTATACTAGTTATTATAAAGAAATTAATAGAAGTGTTTGTTTTGGTAATGGTTTAAAAGAAGGATATGAATTTTTAAGCAATTATAATAATTCAAAATATTATTTAAATTTTGACAATACTATTCAATTTAAAACTTATATAAAGTTTCATAATGAAATATTTAACCAAAATGTTTTGGAAAAAACATCTATTGAAGAATTAGATAAAGATAGTATATATATAATTAAATCAAGTGATATTGATAAAATAAATATATCAGGTTTTACTAAAATAATATATGGAGAATATATAATTTTAAAATCACATTTAAAATCACATTAATTGTGATTTTTTATGTCAATAATTTTTGATTAATTCCTAAAAAAGAATTAAAATAATTTCTTGATT
>NBJMC04201__coassemble_950_pt1 | contig 17690 bp, 21 predicted proteins | sample NBJMC04201__metabat2_high_PE_001 | metagenome-assembled genome bin NBJMC04201
GCTCTTGAATTAGTTAATTATTTAGAAGAAAAATATCCAAATGAAGATAGATTTAAAATAGCTTTAGATAAAACTAAGTTATGGGCACAAGGTGAAATTAAAATGCCAGAAGCTAAAAGAGCAATTTTAAATTGTCATGCTGTAGCTAAAGAATTAACTAATAAAGAAGATATCGCTTTATGTCATGCCATTGGTCAAGCCTGTAGCGTTGTTCATACGGTTGGTCATGCAATTGGACTTTCTATTTATGAACTAACAGCTATTGTTTATAAATATGGTATTGATAATTGCAAAGATAAATTAATAAATAGAAAAAAAGAATATATAGATAAAATATATTATTATCAAGAACATTATAAAGAATATAAAAAATGGGCTAAATTTTATAATTAAAGGAAAAATATAATAATGATGACAAATTTTTTATTTGAAAAATATATTTTAATATATTTAATTATAATAAATTCGACAACTTTTATAGTATTTGCTCTTGATAAAATTTGTGCAATAAAGAAAAAATGGCGATATAAAGAAGCTTCTTTATTAGGAATGTGTTTAGTTGGTGGAGCAACTGGTGGCTTTTTAGCAATGCATTTATTTCATCACAAAACTAAGAAAAAAGTTTTTGTTATTGGAGTTCCATTAATTATAATAATTCATTTAGTTATTATTCTATGGTTTATAAAATAATTTAAAAATGACTAAATTGTAATAACTATTACAATTTTTATTTGATATAATATTTAAAGGAGATGATAAAATGGGTTATGTTGAAGCTATTAAAACAGCAATTTTAATTTTTCCCTTAATTGCTTTTTTATTTACATTGCCATTTATTTTACATCAATATCATAAATATGGAGCAATTCATAAATTTCGAATATTAATTATTTATTCATTTATTTTATATATGATTACTGTTTATTTTTTAGTTATTTTACCTCTTCCTAGTATAAGTGATGTAACTAACCCAGATAAATTAATGAATTTGATTCCATTTTCTTTTGTTGATGATTTTATAAATAAAAGTTCTTTTATTATAAATGATCCAAATACTTATTTACAAGCGTTAACTAGTTCAAGTTTTTATGTTGCAGCTTTTAATATTTTAATGACTATACCTTTTGGAATGTATTTAAGATATTATTTTAAATTTAATTTTAAAAAAGTATTTTTCTTTAGTTTTTGTTTAAGTTTATTTTTTGAATTAACGCAATTATCTGGATTATACTTTATTTATCCTTATCCATATCGATTATTTGATGTTGATGATTTAATATTAAATACTTTAGGTGGTGTATTAGGCTATTTCATAATGGGATTAGTTGATAACTTTTTACCAACTCGTGATGAAATAGATAAACAAGCAAAAGAATTAGGTAAAACAGTATCTGGCTTAAGAAGAATCACATTATTCTTTTTAGATATGTTTATTTTTATTATATTTACTATTTTTATAAGTATATTTACTAAAAAAGCTATTTATATTTCTTTTGTGATATATTATATTTTAATACCTTATTTTAAAAATAATCAAACATTAGGTGGTAAATTTTTAAATGTTAAATTAGATTTTCCTAATAAAAAATTAATAAGATTAACATTAAGAATAATATTTATTTATGCATATTATTTTATATTAGTTTATTTTTTAGGAATCGGATCAATTGCAATAATAAGTTATTTAAACTTAAATACATTTATATCTTTTATTTTATATGTTTTAGTTTTATTAGGAATATTTACTTTTTATTTAACAAATATAATACTAATTTTAAAAGATAAAACTATATTTTATGATAAGTTATTTAAAGTTACATATGAAAGTACAATTTTAATTGAAGAAGAAATTCATGATGAATCTGAAGGTGATGAAAATGAAAAAAGAGAAGATATTTAGAATATTAACATTTATATTTATGATTTTAACTTTTATTGGAGCAGGATATGTACTATTAAATAAAGGACAGGTAAATGCGGGATATGCAGTTATTCCAAGTTTATTTTGTGCTATATTTTCTCAATTAGCAGTTTATGAAAAATTTAAAAATAAATAGGAGATACATTTATGAAAAATAAAATACTTAATCCAATTATTATTTTTATAATTGGTTTAATGTTAGGCATTGTTTCGAAATTGTTTGATATTTACACAGAAATATTAGGGAATATATTTTCTGAATTTGCTGTTTGGATATTATTTGGAACTTTAATATCTATATATAGTGATAATAAAAAGAAGGCAATGATAAATGTTTTTCTATTTTGTATAGGTATGTTAATAACTTATTATTTAACAGCACATATTACTCATTCTGTATATGGTTGGGCATTTATTAAGGGGTGGACTTTGTTTGCTTGTGTTTCACCTGTATTTGCATATTTCACTTGGATAACAAAAGAAAAAGGGTTTCTACCTTTAATAATTCGTATAGGAATAATCGGAGTATCAATATTTTCTAGTATGTTTTTATTTACTTTTGATATATTTGATTTAATAATAAACTTAATATTAATATATTTCTTGTTTTTTAAAAAGATTAAAAGTAAAACTATAAAAAATTAGATGTTTACAAATTATTATATTTTTGTATTAGTAAAAAAGGAGAAAGAAAATGTTAGAATTAAAAAATATTACTAAAAATTATATTGTTGGGGAAACAAAACAACAAGTACTAAAAGGAATAAATATTAAATTTAGAAGAAATGAATTTGCTTCTATTTTAGGAGCATCTGGCTCAGGTAAAACAACTTTATTAAATATAATTGGCGGTTTAGATAAATATGATAGCGGAGACTTAATTAATGAAGGTGTTTCTACAAAAAAATATAATGATGGAAATTGGGATAGTTATAGGAATCATCGAGTAGGTTTTATATTTCAAAGCTATAATTTGATTTCCCATCAATCAGTTTTATCAAATGTTGAAATCGCACTAGCTTTATCTGGTGTATCTAAAAAAGAAAGAAGAAAAAGAAGTATTGACGCTTTAACAAAAGTTGGTTTGGAAGAACACATCAATAAAAGACCTAATCAATTATCTGGTGGTCAAATGCAAAGAGTTGCAATAGCTCGTGCATTAGTTAATAATCCAGAAATAATATTAGCAGATGAGCCAACAGGGGCATTAGATTCTGAAACAAGTATTCAAATTATGGAATTATTAAAAGAAATCGCAAAAGATAAATTGGTGATTATGGTTACACATAATCCTGAAATAGCTCAAAAATATTCGACTAGAATTATTGAGTTAAAAGATGGCTTAATTATCAAAGATAGTAATCCTTGTAATTTTTTAGAAGAAAAAAACACAAATAAAACAATATCTAAAACTTCCATGTCTTTATTAACATCATTAGGATTATCATTTAATAATCTACGAACTAAAAAGGGGAGAACTATTTTAACAGCATTCGCTGGATCAATAGGCATTATAGGAATAGCACTAATTTTATCATTGACAACTGGAGTTAACAATTACATATCAAGTATGGAAAAAAATTCACTTTCTAATTTTCCTATTTCTTTAAATAAAAATAATTATGATTTTACAAAATTATTTGAATTAAATGAAACGAAAAAAATTGAATGTAATGGAAATCAATTATGTTCTAACGATGATATAACAGAACAAGTTGATTTGGTAAAAAATGATATAACTAAAAAGAATAATTTAAAAGAATTTAAAAAATATATTGAAAATAATAATGAAATTAAAGATTATGTTACAGAAATTCAATATGGATATAATCTAGATTTACAAATATATTCAACAAAAAATTCGGATTATATTAGAATAAACCCTAATAGTTTTAATCCATTAGGAAACACAGATATAAAAGAAGAGTCAAATAATATATCAGCATCATTAAATACAAGCAGTACACCTGTATTTCAAGTGTTATTAGATAATGAAGAAGTATTAAACAGTAAATATGAAGTTTTAGCCGGAACTTTACCAAAAGAATACAATGAATTGGTATTAGTGATTAATAAAGACAATGTTATACCAGATTCTGTTCTTTATGCATTAGATATTAAAGACAGAAAAGAAATATCAGAATTATTAAATAACAAAGAAATAGATGATAAAGTAGAAGTTAAAAGTACAACTTATTCTTACGATGAAATATTGAATTTATCATACAAATTAATTTTAAATACTGATTATTATAAATATGAAGATGGTATTTATAAAGATTATTCTACTGATAGTGACTATATGAAAAACATAGTCAACAATGGATTAGACGTTAAAATAGTTGGTATTTTAAGGGTAAAGGATGATAGTACTGAAGCAAATTTTGTTGGTTATAAAAGTTCATTAACAGAATATGTAATAAATAATATTTCTAAAACAGATATTTATAAGGATCAAACAACTAATAAAGATATTAATGTATTAACTGGCGAAAAATTTGATGGAATGGATAGTTCTTATGAAAGTAATTGTCAGTTATTAGGAATTGCTGATATTAATGATCCAGATTCAATTAATATTTATCCAAAAGATTTTGATTCAAAACAACAAGTAATCAATTTAATTGAAAATTATAATAAAATGCAAAACGAAAATGGAAAAACAGATTTAGTTTTATCATATACTGATTTAATAAAAACTGTTGTTAAGGGAGTTACATCGGTAGTTAATATAGTATCATATGTTTTAATTGGATTTGTAGCCATCAGTTTAATTGTATCAAGTATTATGATATCAATTATTACTTATATTAGTGTGCTTGAAAGAACTAAAGAAATTGGTATTTTAAGAGCAATGGGTGCTAGCAAAAAAGATGTATCTCGAGTTTTTAAAGCAGAAACAATTATTGAGGGCCTTATAGCAGGATTAATTGGTATTGGAATAGCTTTATTAATATCATTGCCTATTAATTTAATAGTATCATCACTAGTACATATAGAAAAAATTGCAAGTCTACCATTTGTAAGTGCGATATTTTTAATATTACTTAGTGTTATACTTAATGTATTAGCAGGACATGTACCATCAAAGATGGCTAGTAAAAAAGACCCTGTAATAGCACTTAGAAGTGAATAATATTAATTTATAAAAGGAGTATATATGAAGTTAATAATTGAAGGATTAAAGAAAAATTTTGAAAAAAAAGAAGTTTTAAAAGACATAAATTTTGAATTTGAAAAAGGCAAAATTTATGGTTTATTAGGTAGAAATGGGGCCGGTAAGACAACTTTATTTAATTGTTTAAATGAAGATATACCTGTTGATGCTGGTAAATTCTTTTTAAAAGATAAAGAGCCTAGAAAAATAGAATCAGATGATATCGGCTATGTTTTATCAACTCCTAATGTACCAGAGTTTTTAACTGGAAGAGAATTTTTAAAATTTTTTATTGAAATAAATAAAAATAGAATAAAAAACGAAAAAACTATTGACGAATATTTTGACTTTATGAAAATAGATAATGACGATAGAGATAAGTTATTAAAAGATTATTCACACGGTATGAAAAACAAAATGCAAATGTTAGTTAATATAATTGCTAATCCTAGTATTTTATTATTTGATGAACCATTAACATCTTTGGATATTGTTGTACAAGAAGAAATGAAACAAATGCTTAAAAGTATTAAAAAGGATCATATTATAATTTTTTCGACTCATATTATGGAACTAGCTCTGGATTTATGTGATGAAATAGTAATTTTGAACAAAGGTGTTTTAGAAAAAATAGATAAAAATGATTTAGATAATACTAAATTTAAAGATAAAATTATAGAAGCATTGAAGGAGGAATAATATGTTAAAAACTTTTATTACATCCTTTAAATTAAAAAATACATATCGTGTTAATAGTATTATATATTCTTTAAAAGGACTTCCAGTAATTAATAAAATTCTTCCTAATAGTTTATATAAAAACAAATTTTTAAAAATATTTGGTAATATAATTAGTATTTTATTTGAAATAATAGGTACATTTTTATGGAAAGGATTATATGTTTGGCTAGTACTTGGTTCCATGACTTTTGCTTATAAAACTAATCCAGTGAATACATTTTTACATTTATTTGTATTTGCAACTTTAATAGGTGGAATATTGAACACATATATGCTAAATCCTACTAAAGATAAATATTATGCAATTGTTTTAATGAATATGGATGCAAATACTTTTGCAATAACAAATTATTTTTATTCGATGTTGAAACTTATAATAGGATTAATGCCATTTACAATTATTTTTGGATTAATGCTAAATGTTCCATTGTTAATTTGTATATCAATGCCATTTTTTGTAGCTATGATTAAAATTATTGTAATAGGTATATTTTCTACATCTGATTTTAAAAAGAATAGAGTTGTTAAAAATGAAAATTTGCCAACTAAAAAAGTTTGGATATTACTAGCTTCACTATTATTATTAGGATTTGTACTACCATATTTAGGTGTTGTAATTAATCAAATTATTTATATTGTTTTATTTTTAATAAGCATTGTTTTTGCAATTATTGCATTAAAAGAAATAATAACATTTAAAGATTATAAAAAAATGTATAAATTACTTTTAACAAATGAAAATGTTTATGCTGTTCAAAATGCAAATAGTACAAAAATGATTAAAGATAATATTGCTAAAAAAATTGAATATAATGGAGATATTACAAGTAATAAAACTGGTTTTGCATATTTTCACGAATTATTTGTAAAAAGACATAGTAAATTATTAACCAAAGCTATAAAAAAGCAAACAATAATTATAATAGGAATTTTTATTATATTGTTTATAGTAATATTTTTAAATCCTACTTTAAAAGAAAAATTGAATAGTTTACCACTTATATATTTACCATATTTTGTATTTATAATGTATATGTTAAATAGGGGAACAACAATAACCCAAGCAATGTTTATGAATTGTGATCATAGTATGTTGACATATCGTATTTATAGAACACCTAATGTAATTTTAGGAGTATTTAAAGAAAGGCTAAAAACTTTAATATTACTTAATTTAGTACCTGCTTTAGCTATTGCAATAGGTCTTGTATTTCTTTTATATTTTACTGGTGGAACAAGTAATTATTTAAATTATTTGATAATATTTATATCTATTATTGCTATGTCAATATTTTTCTCTGTTCATTATTTAGTTATGTATTATCTTTTACAACCATATAATGTAAATACTGAAATTAAAAGTAGTACTTATATTGTTGTTCAATGGATAACTTATTTTGTTGCATATTATCTTATAGGTAAAAAGATACCAACTTTATATTTTGGTATATTAATGATTGCATTTTGTATAATTTATTCATTAATCTCATTATTTATTGCTTATAAATATGCACCTAAAACTTTTAAAATCAGACAATAATATTGGAGGAAAGCATGAAAGTAAAAAATTTAATAGCACCTTGTGGTATGAATTGTGCATTATGTCAAGCATATCAAGGAAAAGGATTAAAGTGTTTTGGCTGTGGTAATATGAGTAAAAGAAAATCTTGTCAAAATTGTTTTTGTATTTATTCATAAAGATTTTAAATTTCAAATATGGTTATCAGGGATAAATAGAAATATACAAGAAAAATATTTTAATATCTATAAAAATACAAAATACAATTTATCAATTGATCCAAATAAAACAGATTATATTTTATATAAAGATTTAAATTTTAATTATAATAACTTAGAACAATCATTAATTTGTTCAAAAAAAGAAGTATATTCATTTATAAATGATATAATTAATAATGAATGAAAGGATTATTATGAAGAAAAATAGTATTATAGAAATTAAAAATTTAACTAAATATTATGGAAAAATAAAAGGTGTAGAAAATTTAAATTTAGAATTAAAAGAAGGAGAAATATTTGGCTTTATTGGGCCAAATGGTGCTGGAAAATCAACTACTATTCGTTCAATAATGAATTTAATTAATAAAACAGAAGGTTGTGTATTAATCGACGGGATGGAATTTAACAAAGATGACGTATCATTAAAAGAAAAAATAGGATATTTACCAAGTGAAATTAATTTATATGATGATTTTACGGTAAAAGAGATGTTAGATTACCATGAAAGTTTTTATAAAAAAGATATTCATAAAAAAAGAACTGAATTAGTAGAAAAACTTAACTTAGATGAAAAAAAGAAAATTGAGGATTTATCATTAGGAAATTTAAAAAAACTTGGGATAGTTTTAGCACTTATGCATCAACCTAAAATATTAATACTAGATGAACCTACAAGTGGCTTAGATCCTATAATGCAAAATGTCTTTTATGATATCTTAAAAGAAGAAAAGGAAAAAGGAACTACAATTTTGTATTCAACACATATTTTAAGTGAAATATCAAAAATATGTGATAGAGTTGGTATTATTAAAGATGGAAAATTAATTAAAATTGAAAAAATTGATGAAATAATTAAAAATAATCTAGTTTTTGTAACAATTACTTCAAATGAGGTTAATAAAATTATTGATGATTTAAAAATTGAGATTATATCTAAAGAAAATAACACTATAAAATTTAAAAATAAAACTTCCCATTGTGAATTAATTAAACAATTAGCTAGTTATGAAATTGAAAAAATATTAATAGAGGAACCTACTTTAGAAGATATTTTTCTTCATTATTATGAAGGAGAGGAGTAATTTATGTTTAAAAGAGAAATGAAAATAAATTTTAAAAGTTTTTTGATATGGACACTTATTCTCATAATATTGTTTTTAGTAGTTTTTCTAATGTATCCGTCAATTATGAATAGTGAAAATATTCAAATGATGAATGAAATGTTAAAAGTTTTTCCCGAAGAAATGTTAAAAGCTTTTAATATGGATATATCAAATATTGATACAGCTTTTGGCTGGCTTAAAACAGAAGGATTTGTTTTTGTTTTGTTAATCACAGGTATTTATAGCGGTATATTAGGATCAAGTATTTTATTAAAAGAAGAAAATGATAAAACTATAGAATATTTAAATAGTTTACCAGTCACAAGAAAAAATATTGTAATTAGTAAAATTTTATCATCGGTTATATATATAATATTAATGATATTTATATTAGGATTATTTAATTTTATAGGTTTATCTATAATTGAAGAATTTGATAAAAAATTATTTGTTCTTTTAAGTATAACTCCATTATTTTCATGTCTTGTTATTTTTGCTTTATGTTTATTAATATCAACTTTTACACATAAAACTAGAAAAACTTTAGGAATCAGTTTAGCAATTGTTTTTGTAAGTTATTTTTTACAAATAATTTCAGAAATGAGTGAAACAACAGAATTTTTAAAATATATATCTATATTTACATTAGCAGACATTAGAAATGTAATTACAAATATAACTATTAACCCGTTGATGATTTTGTTAACAATTATATTATTTATGCTATTTACTATTATAACAATAATTCATTATAACAAAAAAGAGTTAATTTAAAATTTTGAGCTAATAAGTTAGTTCTTTTTTATATACATTAAAAAATTATAATTTTATTATTTGATAGTGTGTAGTTAAGTTGTCGAAATATTATATAAATGATATAATTGATGCATAAATAATTTTATTTTAATTATATTGGAGGGAAAATAATGAAAAAGAAAATACTTTTGATTACAATAATTATTTTGATAATATTATTGATTTTATATTTTCTTTATATTTTTAATTATATTCCTCATAAAAAATATTCTAATTATTATTTTGATATTGATGCGTATATAAGTGATTTTGATATGGATAAAGATGGTATAGACGATCAAACTGATATATTAAATAGTGTAAGAGAATATATCAGTACTAAGCCTAAATATAAAAGTAAATATTATGCTAATGGTTATCCTGATGATGGGTATGGAACTTGTGTTGATGTAGTTGCTTTTGGTCTTTTAAATGCAGGTTATGATTTGATGAAGTTAGTTAATGAAGATATAAGACTAAATAAAGAACAATATAATATTGATGTTATTGACAAAAATATTGATTTTAGAAGAGTTGATAATTTAAAAGTATTTTTTAAAAATAATGCTATATCTTTAACTTTAGATATTAATGATATAAAAAATTGGCAAGGTGGAGATATTGTTATATTTGAAAATCATATTGGAATTATATCAAATAATAGAAATAAAAAAGGAATCCCGTTTGTGATTCATCATGCTAGTAAATACCAATTATATTATGAAGAGGATATATTAGAACATAGGAATGATATTGTAGGTCATTATAGAATGAGTTAGGTGATTATATGAAAGTAGCAATTATTTATTCAAGTATTACAGGAAATACTAAATTATTAGCTGAAACTATTAAAAGTGAAATAAACAAAGATATAGTTTATTGTGGTAAACCAATAAATGAAGGGATTGATGCTGATATTTATTTTATTGGTTCTTGGACTAATAAAGGTGATGCATCAAATGATATTATTAATTTTTTAAAGAAATTAAAAAATAAAAAAATAGCTTATTTTGGTACAGCAGGTTATGGTGGAAGTACCACTTATTATGATACTTTATTTAGTAGAGTAAAACAATATATCGATTCTTCTAATACAATTTTAGGTTGTTTTTATTGTCAAGGAAAAATGCCAATACAAATTAAAGCCAGATATATAAAAATGATAACTGAAAATCCTAATGACAAAAATTTAGAAGTAAGCCTTAAAAATTTTGAAGATGCTCTTACTCATCCAGATAAAAATGATTTAGAAAATATTAAAAAATGGGTAAATAAAATATTAAAATAAATATTATATTAAAAAGGAGTTAATATGAAAAATATTTTTAAATTTTGGTTGTTTTTAATTATGAGTTTTATTTTTATAGATAATGTTAAAGCAGCTACGAATCCTTATTCACAAACAGGCTCTTATGGTACTAATTGTACTTGGTATGCATGGAAGATGGCTTATGAAAAAGGAAAAGTTACATTGCCAGGTTGGGGAAATGCAAAGCAGTGGTATAATGAAGCTAAAAATGATGGATATAAAGTAGGTAAAGCACCTAAAGCTAACTCCATTGTAGTATGGGGTAATTGGACAGAATTTGGTCACGTAGGTTATGTAGAAAAAATTGAAGGGGAAAATATTTATGTTTGGGATTCCACTGGCCCTTGTATTGATAGAGAAGATCCGGAATTTATCGAGTGTATGTCTAATAGTACAAATGAGGATACTGATAAAATTTGTTATCAAAATGCTAAAAGAATTGCTTGTGAATATAATATTAATTCACAAGATTATATCATAACAGGATTTATTTATTTAGATGAAATACCTAAAAAAGAAAACACTTCATCAAATAATACATCTAATAAAGAAGAAAAGCCTGTTACTATTACAAAATCAAACAATAATAATTTAAGTAATATTGAACTTGACATAGGAAATATAAATTTTAATAAAGATATTTTAGAATATAATATTGAAGTTTTAAATGATGTTGATTCATTTACAATAAATGCTACTAAAGAAGATGAAAAAGCGAATATTGAAGGAATAGGAAAACATGAATTAAATGTTGGCTTAAATGAATTTAGATTAGTTGTAACAGCGGAAGATAACAGCAAGAAAGAATATATTATTAAAGTAACAAGGAAAGAGTCTGAAATAATAGAAAAACAAGAAAGCATTGTACAAAGTGAAGAAAACGATAATGAAAATAATAGTAAAATTAAAAATTATATAATGGCTAGCTTGTTAATTATTATTTCAGTAGTTGTCTTAATATTAATTTTAAAAAAGAAAAGAGTTTAGATAATAATGAATAAAAAAATTGGATTAATATATAAATTAGGGATTGAACTATTTATTATGGCTTTTTTAATATTTTCTTTTATAAATAATGGAAATTTTCTTAATTTTATGATTTTACCATTTATAATTTGTATATCTGGAGATGTTGTAAAAAATATACTTTTATTAAAGGGAGTAAATGTAAACAATAGATTCTTTGAAAAAATATTCATTATAGGATTTTTATCGTTTGTTTTTCTATTTTTAATATTATGGACAGGATTGTCTATTTTAAACAAAGAATATTCGTTGATAATAGTATCTATTCCTTTTTGGTTAATTGGCATTTTTTTAATAAGAAAAAAATTACTCGGAAAAGAAACTAAACTATTTAAAAAAATTAATTTTAAACAAATATTTCCTTATTTATTTTTAAGTTTATTTATTTTAATCGGAATTGTTATGTTATATTTTGGAACAAGTAATTTTCTCAAAAATATAATTAAAGCTAATAATTATGTAGAAACTATTGGCTATTTTGATCATTATGAAATATATAATAGTGATGAAGATGGTACCACTTATAAATTAATATATTCTTATAGTGTTAATAGTAAAGAATATACTGTTTCAACTGATTATGGAACTAATATGATTCCAAAAGAAGGTAGTACTAGAGTTATTAAATACAATCCAGCTAATCCTAGTGAAGCAATTATATTAGGTGGTGGGAACGACATGGTTTTATTATTAATAGGTATTATGTTTACGATGATTCCAATTATTATGTTTATGAACATATCATCAAAAGTTAAAGAAAAAGTAGAAAAATTAAATTTTAATTTAACTTCTTTATTAATAGGTATTGTATTTTTAATGATTGGTCTTATGGCTTTATATATGATGACAGGTACATTTTCTATTATAGAAGTGTATAAATCATTTAGATTAAATTATTTAATTCCGTATTTGATTTTGTTGATGTTTATTATTGTTGGTAGTTTATTAATTATAAATAGTTTTAAAAAAAATAGTGTATAATTTTGTAATTTATCCACAAATTAAAACTGGAGGTAATTTATGGATAAAAACGAAATTAATGTATTAGATGAATTAAATAAAGGTGCTTGTATGGGAATGGATGCAATTCATTTTGTGTTAGATAAAGTAGAAGATGAAAAATTAAAAAATGTTTTAAAAGAATAATATGAAAAATATAAATCTATATTTAGTAAAATAATGAATTATATCCTGGTGATAAAGAACCACATGAAACAAATGTAATTAACAAAGTTTTAACATGGTACGGAGTTGAGATGAAAACTCTTATGGATAATAGTTCTTCTAAAATAGCAGAATTATTACTTCAAGGAACAAATATGGGAATTATTGAAGGTGGAAAATTATTAAATCACAAAGAAATTGATGATAAAGTTCATAAATTGATTCAAGAATATGTTGATATGCAAGAAGATTCAGTAGGAAAATTAAAACAATTCTTATAGAATAAATTGGTATTAAAAGTAATAAAATATTAATAGTGATTATATTGAAAATTAATTTTAAATCATTATTATTATGTATCATTATTACTTTTTTTATTGGTAGTTTTTTGCTTTTTTTATAAGTAGTAATTCATATGTTGATTTAAATAAAACAATCGATGTTCCAGGTTATATTTTTCCAATTGTTTGGAGCATTTTATATTTATTAATGGGAATATCATTATACACTATTTATGAAAGTTATGGATATAATAAAAAGAGTGCGATAAAAATTTATTTTATACAATTATTAGTTAATTCTTTTTGGACTTTAATATTTTTTGGATTTAAATTATATTTATTAGGATTTATTTGGATTTTATTTTTAATAGTATTAGTTATAATTATGTTTGTTAAATTTTATAATATTAATAAGTTATCAGCTTTAATGAATATTCCATATTTATTTTGGTTAATTTTTGCAGGATTTCTAAATTTATCAATTGTTATTTTGAACTAGAAATTATTGTAAATTATAAATGATTGTTTTTAGATAATAATATAAATGTAGTCTATAATAGAAAAGGAGATGTTTGATGTTTAAAAAAGCTCTTCTTTCACTTCTTCTATTTATTCCTTCATTTGCTTTTGCTTACTCTGACTATGTTTATGTAGGTGGTGAAAATATTGGTATTGAATTAAAAGCTAAAGGAGTTTTAGTTGTTGGATTTTATAAAGTAAATGATTCTTATATTGCTAGTGATGCAGGTTTAAAAATAGGTGATAGAATAATTTCTATAAATAATCAAGAAATAAATTCAATTAATGATTTATCTGATCAAATCAATACTAGTAATGGAAATGTGATAGTTACTTTCATAAGAGATAATAACACTGAAACTATTAATTTTACTTTACCTAAAGAAGATAATACTTATAAGACGGGTATTTATGTAAAAGATAGCATTACTGGTATTGGGACATTAACCTATGTAGATCCAAATACTAAACTATTTGGTGCTTTAGGCCATGAAATAATTGATAGTAGAACTGGACAAATATTAAGCATTTCTGGTGGTAAAATATATGAATCCAACGTTACTGATATCGAACCAAGCTCAAATGGTATACCCGGTGAAAAAAACGCTCAAATAATTAAAGAAAATATAAACGGTACAATATTTGAAAATACAAATAAAGGCGTATTTGGAAATTACACCGATGAACTTGAAGGTAAAAAACTTTATAAAGTAGCTAATCCCGATGAAATAAAAAAAGGCAAAGCTACAATTCTTACTGTTTTAGAAGACAATATTATTAAAGAATATGAAATCGAAATAACTAAAATAAGCAAAAATCAAGATACTAAAAATATATCATTTGAAATTAAAGATGAAGAGTTGTTAGCACAAACAAATGGTATTGTTCAGGGAATGAGTGGATCACCTATTATTCAAGATGACTACATAATAGGTGCTGTAACTCATGTGGTAGTTGATAATCCACATAAGGGATATGGGATTTTTATTACTACAATGTTAGAAGAAGGGGAAAACTAAGAGGTTAATCCTCTTTTTAATTATCTCTATTTGCTTTTAGATTAAAATTTATACTAGCAAATAACTAAAAAAAGTTAGTGATATCGATTGATTAAAAAAATATAACAAAATATTATAAAAAGAGGTTTCAAACCTCTTTTTAAATTAAAACTAATGATGCTAATGTTGATATTACCATAATTGCTAACATAACAATAGCCATTATTTTTCCTACTTTTTCGTTTTTCAATTTAATCACCTTAGTTAATTATACTATAATTTTAATAAAAAAGGAATATTTTTTTAAATTTTTAATATCTTTAAATAGGTGAAAATATGGACAAACTTAAAATAAAAATAAATAAAAAAATATTTGTATTTTTATTCGTATTAATGTTAATTGGAATAATAGCTGGATCAATTTTTACAACAATATTAAATAGTTCTGATAAAAAATTAGTTGTTGATCATTTAAATGATTTTATTAATAATATAAATAATAACAAATTAGATTATTTATTTTCCTTAAAAAGTAATTTAATTACTAATATTGGCTATGTAATGTTAATATGGTTATTAGGAATTTCTGTTATTGGTCTTCCTATTATAATTATTATGTTTTTTACTAAATGTTTTATTTTAGGTTTTAGTGTTGGTTCAGTCCTAATAACTTTTAAATTAAAAGGAATATTAGTAAGTTTAGTATATATATTTCCAGGACAAGTGATTAGTTTATTATTTCTACTATTATTAATGATGTATTCAATGAGTTTTACCTTTAGAATGTTTTATGCTATATTAAAAAAGAAATCTTTGGATTTCAAATTAATAATAAATAAATATTTTAAAATATTATTAATTGTTTTAGGTGTAATTATTTTAATGAGTTTATATGATACATATTTAATGCCACGTTTAATAAAACTTTTAATTCCTTTTATTATATGATATAATTAATAAAGGTGAAGAAGTATGAAAAAAGTTGTTGTAGGAATGTCAGGTGGTGTTGATAGCAGCGTAGCAGCTATCTTACTTAAAGAACAAGGTTATGAAGTAATTGGATTATTTATGCGTAATTGGGATGCTTCTTTAAATAATGATATTTTAGGTAATCCCACATTAAATAATAATATTTGTCCTCAAGAACAAGATTATAATGATGCAATTGAAGTGTGTAAAAAAATAGGTATTCCATTACATAGAATAGATTTTGTAAAAGAATATTGGGATTATGTATTTACTTATTTTCTAGATGAATTAAAAAAAGGAAGAACTCCTAACCCTGATATAATGTGTAATAAATATATTAAATTTGATATGTTTTTAAAAGAAGCAATTAAATTAGGCGCTGATTATATCGCTACTGGTCATTATGCAAGAATGGTTAATGGTAAATTATTAAGAGGAGTAGATGATAATAAAGATCAAACTTATTTTTTATCACAAGTATCTAAAGAACAGTTAAAAAATGTTTTATTTCCAGTGGGACATTTAAATAAAAAAGAAGTAAGAGAAATTGCTAATAAATATGATTTAATTACAGCTAATAAAAAAGATTCAACTGGTATTTGTTTTATTGGTGAAAGAAATATTACAAAATTTTTAGAAAATTATTTACCTAATACTCCAGGTGATATTGTTAATATCGAAACTAATGAAGTTATAGGTAAACATATTGGTTTGATGTATTATACAATCGGTCAAAGAAGAGGACTTAATATAGGTGGTTATGAAGATAGAATGTTTGTTGTTGGAAAAGATTTAAACAAAAATATCTTATATATATCATTAGGCAATAGTGAATATTTATATAGTGATTCATGTATAGTTACAGATATTAATTGGTTAGGAGATAAATTTATTACTAAATGTACAGCTAAGTTTAGATATCGTCAGCCAGATAATGATGTTGAGTTAGAATTCATTGATGATTATGTTTTAGTTAAATATCCTCAAAAAATTAAATCAGTTACACCTGGACAAGCTTGTGTATTTTACCTAGGTGAACAATGCTTAGGTGGTGGAATTATCAAGGAAGTAAGAAAGAATAATGAAAAACTTTGGTATCTCTAAAGTTTTTTTAATATACTTTTACTTTACACTTGACATTTGACAATAATGTGATAAAATGAATGTAGGAGGGTAAATAAAATGAATAAATTAGACGAGTTATTACACGAACTTGGTATATCAAAAGTAAAATTAGCTAAATATTTAGGTGTATCTAGACAAATGATATACAATTATTTAGAATTAGATAATATTAATAAATGGCCTAAAGATAAAAAAGTTCTTTTATTAAATTTATTAGGGGTTAAATCATCGGAAGAAATTAATAAAATAAAAATTACAACTGACTATATATATGAAGTTGATTCTAGATTAAATTCTTTATCAAAAAATAACAATAAGGAAGACAATATAGCTTTTGATGGATTGGGGAAAAAGCAAAAAATATTACTTCAAGATATTGTTGAATTACTAAAAGAAAAAATAGAAGACGAAAATGATAGTGATGGATATTATACATTATTATATTTATATCATTATCTACAATCTATCGATAATTCAAAAGAATTAAAATATATTTTAGGTTATGTATCTAAAGCGGCAGGTTTTACTAAACCAATGGAATTTGTTTTTGATGAAGAACAACAGTTTACTTTTGAAAGTATTTTGTTTTCTGCTTTCTCTTTATATAATGGTGGCGGAGCTTCTAAAACTAAATTAGCAGCATCTCATGAAAGATTTGTAGCTCAAATTGAACATAAAATAGAAGAAAAAATGAGTAGAACAATGCAATTAAATACTGTAAAAGTTCAAGCATTAAAAGAATTAGGATATACTGAAATAAATGAAAATAATGCAACAGAAGTATTTGAAAAAATAGCTGAGATTCAATCGAGAAAAGTAACTAATTAAGTTGGTGATGTTTA
>NBJMC04201__coassemble_972_pt1 | contig 17148 bp, 22 predicted proteins | sample NBJMC04201__metabat2_high_PE_001 | metagenome-assembled genome bin NBJMC04201
TGCAAAATGTGAATAATAGGACAATCGTGCTGATCAATGATAAATTCATAGATTTTATTGATAATTCGGTTGTGGAATATGAGAACGGAGAGACGGCAGCAGTAGGTCCTCTGATTTCCGGAAAAATGAAAGGGGTATTCTGGAAAAATGAAACAATGGCCTGCACGTTTATCCGCGGACGGACGATGAGAACATCAAGTTGATCGGGCTGCTTGAGACGTTCGATATTATGAACGCAGGTGCAGAGAATGAGTATTGATTATTCAGATATGGCATTCCCGAAGACGGTGGGACGAAAGAAGAGAAAGAGGCATAAAAAAAGCATAATGAGAACCAGGAAGGGAATCTGCTATTTATGCGCGGCGCTGAATGGGGATTACCGGCAGCAGTACACAGAGGAGCATCACATCATGTACGGATCCGGACAGCGGGAATTGTCAGAAGCGGAAGGGCTGAAAGTATATCTCTGCAGGGAACACCACAAGGAGGGGTGGAGAGAGATGGAGTCGAACCATCGAACCCGAAGGAACAGATTTACAGTCTGCCGCGTTTGACCACTTCGCTATCTCTCCAAAAAATGGTGCCGAAAACAGGAATCGAACCCGTAACCTACTGATTACAAGTCAGTTGCGCTACCAATTGCGCCATTTCGGCAAAATAATAAATGGTGGGCGATATAGGACTCGAACCTATGACCCCCTGCTTGTAAGGCAGGTGCTCTAACCAACTGAGCTAATCGCCCAAAACACTTGTAATTGACGTGTTTAATTTTACCATTTATATATATGTTTGTCAACACTTTTTAAAAAAAATTTACTTTTTTTTTAAACTTTCTTCAATCCATCTTGGTAACCTATATGCTAAAGTATTAAAACCATTGCTTGTTTCTATTATTTTTTTTCTTTTCTTATAACTTTTTTTTCTATAATTTATATTTTTAATACTTAAATTTAAATGCCCTTCGTTTTCGTCAACATTGAGTATTTCTACACATATAGTATCTCCTATATTAACATAATCATGTATATTACTTACAAAATTATGTGATATCTCAGATATATGAATTAAACCAGTATAATATTCGTTTAATGAAACAAATATACCATATGATTCTATTCCTGTTACAACTCCTTCTACTATTTGTCCTTTTGCATATTTTGTCACATTTAGTCACCTCATATTAATTATACCACAAATTTAATTAAAACACTTTACTTACTTATAAAAGTAATATATAATATTTTTCGGTGATTGAAATGAGCAAAGAAGAAGTTATTATTGATATAATTGATAACATAAGACCATATATTTTAAATGATGGAGGAAATATAGAATTTGTTAAATATGAAAATAATATTGTATATATAAAAATGATGGGTGCATGTGCAAATTGTAATATGCTTGATCTAACTTTAAAAGAAGGAATTGAAGCAGCTATTAAAAGTGAAGTCCCAGAAGTAATAGCAATCGTTAATATAGGTTAAAATTTTCAAACCATTCAATATATAAATTATTGTTAATTTTAAAATGAAAATAAATTTTCTTTAATATTTTTTCATATTCATTTGCTTTAACAATAATTTTTTTTATACAATTTTCATCTTCCTTTCCTTCTATAATTAATTCATATAAATCAAAATAATATGTCGGAAATAACATTCTTGATATAAATATATTTTTTTCATTATTTGTTAAATTATTATTTGTCAAAAATAAATTTAATTCCTCATCTATATTTACAGATGAAAAAAATTTTGTTTTGAAATATTCGCATACATCACGAACTCTAAAATCTACTATTATATTTAAAGGATTATACAAATCAATTATTCTTTTATGAGATAAACTTAAATATAAATTATCTTTAGGAGTGTTATTATATAAGGCTATTGCCATTTCACTTAATCCTAAATAATAATTAAAACTTTCCCTTATAATTGGATATTTTTTACCTATTTGAGTAATTTGGTATTCAAAATAATCAACTTTATCACACCAAAGTTTATTCCAATTATCCCTTTTAGGCTTATTTAACGGCATAACAGTATTATTTAATTTAATAATTTCATTTAAAGATACAATATTACTTTGTTCTCCAAATTTTAATAAAATATAAGTAATATTATCTATAAAAGTTAGAATTTCATTATTTTTATTTAAAATAATTTGGTAAAAACATGGATTGCTTTGATATAAAAATTTATTTAATCTATAAATATCATCTAATTCATCATTATAATCATACTTTAAGAAAATATAATTGTTATTTTCTACATTAAAATAATAAACATCGTTTTTTTGATGAATACTAGAAACATTAATATTATAATAATAAATTAAAGCATTTTTCATGTATCCACCTCAATAAATTTTATGAACAGAAAAATAAAAATAGTATTTTATTCTACTATTTCTTTTATTTTATCAAATATTTCTTTATATTTATTAAGTTCTTCTTTTAAAGATTCTAATTCAAGTTCTAATTTCTTATTTTTTTCTTGTTCATTTTTAAACAATTCTTCATAATTTAAATCAATTTCTTCTATTTCGTCTAAATCATTGTTTTTTTGTTCTATTTTTTTGTTGTCAGATAATAAATTCACTAAATTCCCTTGTAATTTAAATACACGAGTGTCTTGTAAATATATATCATCTAAGTTACTTTCATTTAAATCAATTACACTTAAACTTTCACCATCACGATTATTTTTTATTATTTCTTTTATTATCTTTTTTATAATATTCCATTCTTCTTCATCAGTTATAATACAAGCTTTATTACCAATAATTTTAGAAGCATATAATTTAGTATACCCAGAACTATCAGTTTCATTTAAAGAATATATTAAATACTCAATATCATTGTTAACAAAATATCTTATAACCTCAATACTTATATCATCTTTATTAACATTTTTTATTGTTCTTGACATACAATCATCTCCATTTTAATCATAACACAATGTAAATAAAAACGCAAGATTTAATCATGCGTTTTTTCTTTTGATTCCATCATACTTTGAGAAATAGCTGTTTCTATTTCTGGTAATGCTTCTTTTTGAATATTTGACAACACAATCACTTCTTTTATTGTATCAATACAAACTTTTCCCCATAATAACCCCATAGCTACAGTTAAGTCATTATACATATCGGATGTTATTGATACAAAGAAGTAACCAAATAAAAGTCTTTTATGAGCAACTAAAATTCTTTTATCTGTAACAACAATTACATATGTTCTAAATATTTCATATGATTTAGTATTTTTTTGGCATGCAAATGCATATTTTACTGTTTCATCTGGATTAATATGTAATTGCGCTATTTTACTATGTGATTTAATTCTCCAAGCAATAGTTTTTGGATATTTATTTTTAAAATTTAAGACTCTTTCATATATATTCATTATAATACCCCATTTTCTTCTAAGAAATCAATATATTCACTTTTAGAAACCATTTGCTCTACTATATCAACTAGTTTTCCATCTTGAACAATTATCATTACTGGAGTTCCCCAAGAACCTTGAAAATAATCTAAGCTATCTTCGAATTTCTTTCCTTCTTCTTCACTTATATAAGAAACATTAAAATAATTTATTTTCACACCTTTTTCTTCTGCAATATCATTTAATGTTAATTTGGCTTGAATGCAGTAAGAACAAGTACTTTGGCCTACTACAATTACGCTTTTTTCATTAGAATTTAATAATTTTTCATATTCTTCATAATCAATATAATTTAATAATAATTTTGCATCTTCACTGATTATTTTGTTTTCTTGTAAAAATTCAAATGTTATATCATAATCTGAATAACTTTTTTGTTCATCAATTACTCTACCATTTGCTACTATAGCTAAATAAGGTGTTCCAAGACTTTCTAATCCTAACTTTTCTAATATTTTATTTAAATAATTTTTATTTATTTCGGCAGCATCAATATATAAATAGTCGAATTCATATCTTTGTTTCATATCATTCAAACTTGGATTTAATAAAGAACAATATCCACAAGTTGAAGAACCAATATAAACCAATTTATTATCGCCACTATTAAATGCAGCCTCAAATTGATTGTATAATTCTTCTGATTTTTTATTTTCTGCTAAAGCAAACCCAAATATACCTAAAACTATAAATACTAATACACCTATAATTATTAACATTTTTTTACTTTCACTCATATATTCCCTACTTTCCACACCTAGCAATTAATATTGCTATCGATAGTAATTATATCATATTTTTTTATTTTTGAATACTATTAATTGTGTTAATTGTGTTAAAAAAATGAAAAATAATTTCATATACCAATTTTTAATACATATGTCACTTTATAATAATTTTGTAAACAATATATTATTGTTTTATCAATCTATTTTTAAACATCTATTTAATTTAAAAAGTGGCTACACACTATTATGTATTGCCACCTTTACTTTTCAATATATTTTAATATTATATAAACAGGTTATAAAGATCTGACAAAGTATTATTTTTTAATTATATATTTTTACTTATTTTATCTTACTTTCCACAGCAATTTTTGTATTTCTTACCTGACCCGCATGGTAAGATATTGCAATTTTTATGTAACAAATTGCTTTAATTTTGCATAATATTACTTATTATTTGTAATAAATTGCAATTAAATTCCTACAACTTACCTATTAACTTATCTAAAATTTTGATTTAATAAATCTTTCTTTTTTTATTATTTGTTTTTAGTTCTCGTAATTAATGGAATATTTTGAGATAAAATCAATTCTTGTTCTAACTCCACAGTTCTATTCATTATACCAAGTTTCTCATACCCTATCCACACTAATTCTAAACACATTAATCTTAAGTTTTCTTTCCCTTTTGCAATAATAATATTATTATTAACATCCCAAAAAATATGATTTTCAACTGATTTATCAGGTATTCCTAATGATGTATCACGATTAACTACATCATCTAAATTTCCTTGTAAAATTTTTCTTAAACTTGTTTCTACTATATCAGAATCAATCTTTCCTTCTTTTCCATATTTTTTAAAAATATAATAATATTCTGTATCTGTTAATTTTCCAAAATCATACATTCCAATTGTACCTGATATTTCATATAACGATTTATCAAAGTGAATATCAGCTGCTGCATCAGTTGAATAAAATTCTAATACTTTTTTACCATTAACTTCTTTAAAATTTCCTTCTTTTAATAAATGTTTCATAACAACCTCCTGAGTTACTATTATTATATCATAAATTATTACATAAATATTTCCTAATATTACGAAAAAATCATATTATCCTGATTAAATTGATGTTTCAAAAATACGATAAAACCATATTCAGCTTATCTAAAACTTATCTAAAGTTAATTTTAGATAAAAAATACCATTTTTATGCAATAGAAAAAACTCGTTTTTCCCTTTATTTACTTGGGTTTCCGAGTTTATTTACCACAACATTGTTTATATTTTTTACCTGAGCCACATGTACAGGTATGGCTTGTATTATCTTTATTTATTATATTTATGTTATTATTGTTATTTATTATTTTTAATAGACAATACAGTTTTAATACAAACCATATTTTTAGTACATATAGTATTATTGTAATCTATCATCGGATGACAAATAGATGACTTTGTCAACATTTCATTTACTTCTTATAGTTTATCATATTCTTTATTTTTAAGCAAATGTGCGATTATTAAACCTATAAATTAGGTCAGTAAAATTTAATAAAATTCTTTTTCATCTATTAGAGGAATTATATCTATTGCTGGTTCTTCATAAGGATGATTTGCCCTTAATTGTTCTATTACTTTTTTTACTTTATCAACTTCACAGACAAATTCCAATTTTTCTTCATCAACATATTCTAATTTGTTTAATTCCCCAATATATGGATTAGCATTTTCATTAGGTATAAATGTTCCTATTACCCTTGTTGATGAAGTACAATAAGAATATTCTCCTATTATCCCAGCACCTGCATCACAAACTGCTTTTCTAACTTTTTCTACACTATTAATAGGTATAGTTACAAAAATTTTAACTCTATTTATATTAAAAGTCATTTTTATCCTCATTATCAATATTGGTAGTTAATATTAAATCAAATTCTAAAAAACCATTTTTTCGATAGAATTCTATAGCATTTTTATTTTTAAAACTTGCTGTTACTTTTAAATTATAAATATTATTTTGCCTACAATATTCTTTAAAACAACTTATAAGTTTTTTACCAATACCAAATCCTCTACAAGTATCTTTTATAAACATATTATTTATTTCACCATACTTAATTTTTTCATATGATCCTTGTTCATTAATGCTTCCTGCTAAATATCCAACAATTTCTTCATCTAGTATAGCTAATATCACATAATTATTATTAATTAAACTTTGAAAATATTTTTTTCCTTCTAAAGTTAAAGGCCAATCTTTTACTAACGTTGAATCAAAATTCTCTTTTTCTAACTCAAATAACTGATTATTCAGTTTTTGAATAATATTTAGATCGTCCATTGAAGCCTTTCTTATGACTAAATTATCCATTAGCTTCTCCTTTCTTTAATATCTAATATTAATAAAGTCAATGTGCTAATAAAATTATATCATTTATTAGCATAATTAACAATTGCTGTCAAAGATATTTATTTATAATTTTTGAATCCATTTCTTTTTCAAAGGATTCACTCACTTTTTTTAGAGTATCTTCTGTACTAGTTATATAGTAGTTTTCTGTCGTTTCAATCTTACTATGACCTAGTACTGTTGATACGTCTTTTATTTCTATACCACTTCTTAGCACTTTAGTTGCAAAACTTCCTCTTAAATCATAAAACCTACAGCTAATTTTTAGTTCATTATGAATTATTCTATATGGATATTTTGTAATATCAGTGCCTACATATGTTCCGTCTTTTTTAACAAATATCATTTCTACCTTGTTATTTTTATTTTTTCCTTCAATAATTTTATATTCAATAAGTTTTCCATATTTATTTTTTACTTGTTCTAAATAATAATATTTATATTTGCTTTTATACAATTTTCTATTTATATTCTGATATCCTTTAAACTTTGATAGAGATCTATATAAAGTATCACTCATATATATTATTCTTGAACTACCCTCTGTTTTAGTTGTCCCTAAAAACCATCTACCTTTATTATCTTTAATTTTACAATAAACAGTTTTGTTAACTCTTATTGTTCTTTTTTCAAAATCCACATCATCCCAAGTAAGAGCAAATACTTCTCCTGTTCTCATCCCTGTATAACAGGACGTTAGAAAAGAATATATAAATGTTTTATTTTTCTTAAATCTATTTAATATTCTTTCTATTTCTTCTTCACTATATATATGAGTTATGTCGTTTTTTTTACCTCAAAAGATATCGCTCTAGGTATTTGTAAATCACTTGCTGGGTTATTTTCAATAAATCCAAAGTAATATGCAGCATCTCTCAAAGAACTCTTAATCACTTTTTGATAATTTCTAAGTGCTTCCTTTGTACTAGTTTTTTGATATAGTTTTAGCAATGTTTTATTTAATAAATAAGACGTTATTGTATTTAATTTATACATACGCTTTATTGTTCCAAATGTTTCTTTATATCTTCTTGCAGTTGAATATTTATAATTAATCTCAAAATACTCTTTCATCCAATAATCTAAATAATCAGAATAAAACATTTCAGATTCCTTCTTAATACCACCATTTATAAATTCGTTATATGCTTTTTGTCCTGCAATAAATGCTTCATTCTTAGTTCTAAAACCACATTTTGTTATTTGTTTCCTTTTACCATTAACCTTTCCTGCCTCAAAACAACACTGATAAGTATTCCCCCTTTTTCTTATATTGATCATTATTATCATCTTCCTTTATTTTGATCAATATTATTTTACAACAAAAAAGTATCAACAATTAATATCGATACTCTATTTATTCGTTAATAAATTATTTTCTTCTTTTACTTGCTTTTGAAGTAACTCTAAATCTTTCATACTTTTACTATTTTGCAATGATTTCATTTGCCTTTTTGCAGATTCATTTAGTTTTATTAATCTCTCTCTTTGCGATAAACCATCTTCAATTAATTCTGCACTTGTATTCTGCAAATTATTTAAAATGACTAAATGTAGTAAATCAGTATAATCTCTAATATTTCCATTTTTAGCTAATTCTGGATTTTTATCTCTCCACTGTTTTGCTGTCATACCAAATAACGCTACATTTAAAATATCTGCTTCATCTGAATAAACGTGTTGTTTTTGACTTTCTGTTAAATTCGGAATTATGCATTCTTTTATTGCATCAGTATGAACAACATAATTAACTTTAGATAAAAGTCTTGTTGCGCTCCATTCTATTTTATATTGATATGCTTCATTTGTTTTTAATCTTTCAAACTCTTTTATTAAATACAACTTAAATTCAGGAGATAACCAACTTGCAAATTCAAATGCAATATCTGGATGAGCAAATGTTCCTTTACTATATTTTCCACTACTTGGGATAATACCAATAGCATTAAAATCTCTTTTCCAACGATTAGGTGTCATAGTGAAACGATTGTATCCAACTTCATCAATTTTAATTCTGTGTGATTCCACGGAATTAAAATTTTCATTATTTAGTTCTTCCCATAAACTATAATAATCAAATGAATTTTTATTTGACATCCAATTTCTAATTACTCCAGATGGATCCTCAGGATTTGCTTGTTTTGCTAAATCCGTTAAAGAAATATAATTAACATTTTCTACTCTTAATATACCTATTTTATTTTCTTTTACTACTATTTCTGTTGCTACTGAATCTTTTTTCAATATTTATCTTTCCTTTCTATTTAAATTTTAAAAAATGTCAACAAATTTATTTTTGTTAACATCCTTTATTTTCAATAAATTTTGTACACTTTTTTCATAATTGGTTGACAAGCAATAAATTTATTACCTTTTCTAATATTGATTTTTCCCTTATTTTATGCGGGTTTACAAGTTTATTTTCCACAGCACTGCTTGAACTTCTTGCCGCTCTCACATGGTAAGATATTGCAATTTTTATGTAACAAATTGCTTTTATTTTGCATTATATTCCTTAATAATTGTAATAAATTCCAATCAAATTCTTACAACTTACCTATTAACTTATCTAAAATTTTATAAATATTAATTGAGAAATACTATCTCTTTTTATGTGACTCATCCAAATTACCTATATTTGATGTTTCTACATTATGATTAGGATGAGCACTTAGTTGGGCTAATTTTTCCTTATCTATATATGGTTCTAATTTTTGCAAATCTGTAATATCTTTAGGTCTTTTAGTTTAACCTTTTAAATTATACACGCTTTCTACGGTACTTGTTTTAAATGTTGCCCCTAAATATGAAGTAGGCACTTCATCATATCTTAATGATGTACCTAGCGGATCAGATTGTCTTTCTAAAACATCAACTACTACTTTTTCATTTTCTAGTCTATGTGAATATTCTCTCATTGTAATAGAATTGTCTTGTTCTCTTCTAAATGTGAAAAAGCCTAAATGAAATTCATTATTTGGATTTTGTGCTAAAACAGTATGAGGAGGTTTATTGCTTTCCATCTCGTGAAATCTTTCTAGACTTGGAAAACGATCGTCTTGAAATTTATAACCACTTAATTCAATTATCTCAGCAATTTTTGGAATATCTTCTTCGTTAACCATTATATCTATATCATCATGATATCTAAATAACTGTTGTCCTGTTTTTAGAAAACAAGGTAATGCTCCTACAATATAATAATCAACGCCATATTGATTAAATAACGTAGTAAATCTTACTAAACATTCATTTACTAATTTATGATTTTCTTCCAGAGACATATTCCCTTCAACTTCGTTTGAAAACATTTTAGTTAATATAGACTTCATTTCTTCAACAGGCGGACAAATTTCAGGATTAATATTTCTAATAACAGTTAAAGAATAATCATATAATTCTTGATTTGTTCCTAATATTCTATAAGCTATTTGTGATAGTTCTTTTATTACTTCAGCATCATTCATACCGGAAAATTTGGAAAAAAGTTCTTTTTTCTTTTCTTCGTCTACTGGTATAATTTTTGATAAATTATCTAATGTTCTTTCTAACTGTATAGGACTCATAACTATCAACTCCTACATTAATTATATCATAAAATCCATCATATTTTTTCTATATATTACGAAATAACCATAGTATTTTTTTAATTTTTATATTTTAAAAATACGATAAAATCATAAAAAGCTTATCTAAAACTTATCTAAAGTTAAATTTTTACTAAAAAATACCATTTTTATGCAATGGAAAAAACTCGGTTTTTCCCTTTATTTACTTGGGTTTCCGAGTTTATTTACCACAACATTGTTTATATTTTTTGCCCGAACCACAAGGACAAGGTTCATTTCTACCTATTTTATTTACTTTTTTAGGCTCTTTTTTCTTTGGCTTATTATCACTTATAGCTTCACCCTTAGCCACTTGTTTTCTAACAGCATTTTGTCTTATTTCTGCTCTTAGTAAATACATTGTTGTTTCTTTTTCAATTGTATCTAGCATATCATCAAACATTTCAAAACCTTCTGTTGTATAAGCTCTTAAAGGATTTTCTTGAGCATAACTTCTTAAATGAATACCTTCTCTTAATAATGACATTGCATTAATATTTTCCATCCAATGCATATCTATTACTCTTAAGTATATAGCTTTTTCAAATTCAGACATTATTTCTTTTGGCACAGATTCAACTTTAGCTTCATATTCTAATACAATCTTAGAAATAATATAATCTGTTATTTGTTTATAATCCATATCATTTAAGTCATCTAAAGTTATTTTATTACTCAATAATTTTTCATTAACAAATTCTAATATTTCATTTAAACTTTTACCATTTAAATTATTTCCATCTAAATGGCTTTCAACTAAATGTGTAATATAATCATTAAATAGATTAATTATAACATCATGAATTGAATCACTATCTAATATTTCATTTCTTTTTTCATAAATAATTTCTCTTTGTTCATTAACAACGTTATCATATTCTAATAAACTTTTACGAACATCAAAATTATTTCCTTCAACACGTTTTTGAGCTGTTTCAATTGAATTAGCTAACATTTTTAAACTAATAGATTGATCATCAGTAAATCCTACTTTTTGCAGCATTACTTTAGCTCTATCAGTACCGAATCTCACCATTAAATCATCTTCAAATGAAACATAAAATCTTGTATATCCAGGATCTCCTTGACGACCAGATCTACCTCTTAATTGGTTATCAATACGTCTTGATTCATGTCTTTCAGTACCAATAACACATAATCCACCTAGTTCTTTAACACCTTCACCAAGTTTAATATCGGTTCCACGTCCCGCCATATTAGTTGCAATAGTAACAGAACCTTTAATACCTGCTTTGGCAATTATTTCAGCTTCTCTAGCATTATTTTTAGCATTTAGTACCTCATGTGGTATTTTAGCCTTTTTTAACATAGAACTAATTAATTCACTAGTTTCAACAGCAATTGTACCAACTAAGACAGGTTGCCCTAAATCATGTCTTTTTTTAATTTCATTTACTATAGCTTTGTATTTTCCTTTTTGTGTTGCGAAAACTAAATCAGTATCATCAATTCTTGCAATTGGTTTGTTAGTAGGTATTACAATAACATACATATTATAAATATCTCTAAATTCTTCCTCTTCAGTTTTTGCAGTACCAGTCATTCCAGCTAATTTATTATACATTCTAAATAAGTTTTGGAAAGTAATTGTAGCTAAAGTTTTAGTTTCTTGATTAATTTGAACACCTTCTTTTGCTTCTATTGCTTGATGTAAACCATCAGAATATGCTCTACCTTGCATTAATCTTCCTGTAAATTGATCTACAATAACTATTTTATTATCTTGTACAACATAGTCGAAATCTTTTTTCATACCATAATTAGCTTTTAAAGCTTGATTTATAAAGTGTACTAATCCAGTATGTTCTATATCATATAAATTATCAATATTAAATGATTTTTCAGCTAATTTAACGCCTTCATCATCTAAAGTTACAGATTTAGTTTTTTCATCATATATATATCCTTCATTTTCCTTTAATGATTTAGCAAATCTATCAGTTTGAATATATAAATTAGCACTATTCATAGAACCGCCAGATATAATTAATGGGGTTCTTGCTTCATCAATTAAAACTGAATCAACTTCATCGACAATAGCAAAATTTAATCCTCTTTGAACTCTATCAGATGCCTTAACAACCATATTGTCTCTTAAATAGTCAAAACCTATTTCATTATTAGTTGAATACACAATATCAGATTCATATACTTTTTTCTTTTCTGAAGTCGTTAATTCTCTTAAATTAACACCAACTGTTAAACCTAAAAATCTATAAATATTGCCCATCCATTCAGCATCACGATTAGCTAAATATTCATTAACAGTTATTATATGTACACCATTACCTGTTAAAGCATTTAAATAAGCTGGCATAGTTGAAGTTAATGTTTTACCTTCACCGGTTTTCATCTCAGCAATATTCCCATAGTGAATAGCCAATCCACCAATTACTTGTACATAATAAGGTTTTTCACCTATAACCCTATATGCAGCTTCTCTAGCAACAGCAAAAGCTTCAACTAATATATCTTCTAATGTTTCACCATTATTTAATCTTTCTTTAAATTCTATTGTTTTATTTTTTAATTCTTCATCTGTTAATTTAGTCATTTCTTCATCTTTTGCCATAACTAAATTAGCTTGTTCTTTAAACCTCTCTAATTCTTTATATTCATGGTTAAATAATTTTTTAAAAAAATTCATATTATGCTTCCTTTCATTCTCATTAATTATATCAAAAATTAATAAAAAAAAATAGGTTTTTCACCTATTTTGTTTCAATTATTCCATAATTTGAATCTTTTCTTCGATATAAAATATTTATTTGATTTGTATCATCATTTGTGAAAACAAAGAAATCATGTCCCAATAAATTCATTTGTAATATAGCTTCCTCTTCATTCATTGGCTTTGTTTCTATCAATTTTCTCTTAACTATTTTACCTTTTTCATCTTCATCTTTTTCAACTTTGAAATTAACATTTATATCTGTTATATCTTTAACTCTTTTCTTAATTCTTGTTTTATTTTTTCTAATTTGACGTTCTAATTTATCTGAAACTAAATCAACTGCAGCATACAAATCATTATGTGTATCTTCAGCTCTTAATATTATTTTTTTCATAGGTATAGTAACTTCTACGGTTTGATCATTGCCTTTCACTCTTACAACTACATTAGCAGTTATTTCATCTGGATTTTCTAGATACTTATCTAGTTTCCCTATTTTTGCTTCAATATAATCATTGATAGCTGAAGTAATTTTAACTTTACTTCCACGGATATTAAATTTCATAATATCACCCTCCTATTAATATTATATCATAAAATAATTTAAAAAATATGGAATATTATGTGAAAAAAAAACAAACATAGTAGTTTGTTATCCATTATTACATTCTGATTCATTATAATCAATGAAACATTTAACACAATTCCATGTGCTTTCTTTATTATCACCAGCTACCAAATTAAATACTATTTGTACAATAAATACAACTAAAAATACAATTACAGCAGCAGCCATTCTTTTAACAAAGGTTTGCCATCCTTTTTTTATTTCATCTTCTTTTTGAGCCATTACAGCTTTACCTAAGTCCATCATACCAAATATAATTAATAATACTGGAATTCCTATTTTAATAAGATTAACAGCTGTTGTAACTAATTGTGGTAACATTGAATCTATCGTTAAACTAGTAGCTCCGCAATTCATAGTGATTTCATTTAAAATAAACATATAAACCTCTCCCATCTACATACATAATACAACAAATTATAATATTTGTCAATTATTAATTAAATATTAATCTTGTAATTTTAAAAATCCAAGCTTTACTAAAAATTCATCAACCATTGGAATATTTTTATCCCTTTCATTAAGTGGTGGCATATTAAACAAATAATTTAATTTAGTCTCATACTGAAGTTCTGATACATCTTTTGAACTTAGTAAACTTTTATTTAATATTACCTTCTTATCTTTAAGTTCTAAAAACGCATTCTTCTTTACACTAACTAACTCATTTAATTTTATAGTAGAAGGTTCTACTAAATATATAACTTCTTGAGCCATACTTAAAGCTATAGGGCTATTATTTACATCTATGATTATAACATCTTTATTATTGTTTTTTTCTAAAAATTTACTTAAATCTTTACTTAAAACACTTTCTAACGATTTATCGTTAAAATAATTGAATTTATTGTCATCAACTTCTACGCCTACAACATTATATTTTCTTTTTAAACTTTTAACTAACATATAGGCAAGTGTTGTTGCCCCTGCTTGTAATGTCACATTTTTAATTCCAATAATTCTACAATAATTAGCTTCTACTCCTTGATAAACAACTTGTGTAGATTGATTATCTTCTAATTGATGATATTGTGCCACATCACGATAACTATTAGGATTATTTAATAAATATAAAACCCCTTCAACATTTCTAGTAAAATTATATATACCCATAGAAATTAATTTTGATAAATAACTAGGAAGGGCTGATGCTTCATCATCAGTTAATACCAATATTAACTTTTCCATATCTAATGCAATTGATAATTTTTGTAAGTTTTTAATATCAGTATAATCTTTTAAAGCAGTTATATCTAATATCATTCTTTGATAATAAAAATTCCTAAACATATTTATAATTTCATCAGCATCAAATTGTCCTTCTAAAGTTTTAATAACATCAATATTTAAATTATTAAGTAGTTCTTTTCTTTGATTACAAATTATTACGTTCATTTATCCAATAACCTCACTTTTTTCAAATATTATTCTTGTCTCTCCATACATTGGTAATTCAATAAAGCTACCTATAAGAGGTATATCAAAATGTATGAAAACCATTACCCCATAATATTTCCCTTTAGATGTAGTATTCTCATAAACACAATAATGATACTTACTTTCATTATCTAAAGGTTGATTATTATTTCTTTCACTACATGTTTTATTTATATTTAACTGATAACCTATATCTGATAAATTATTTTCTATTTCTTCTTGTGCTGAAGTAGAATATCCTTGATGAAGTTCTATAATATCTATTATCTTATTACGAACTTTAAAAGCTTTTGAATATCCCATAGCACCAACATATAAAATCATAAAAACAACAACAAAAATAATAATTAAATTAAACACCATTGTTGTTCCAATAGCTTCCTTCATATTAACCTCCTAATTTATAATGGTTTAGTAGATGTAAATTTATAAATTTGATTTGTCCTTGTAAAAATAGGAATATTTAACATATTTATTAATGGCAAATCAATTTGCATGTAGGTTAACACACCATATGTAAAATATTGATCCTTAGCAGGGTTTTCTTCTTCGATATATACACAATATTTATAGTTATATTCAAAATTATCAACTAAATACATTTTTTTATAATCAGTTTTACAATTAGGACTTTCTACAGAATACCCCAAATTAGATAATAAAGTCTCAATTTCTGTTTTAGCAAATTCATTATATCCCTCGTATTTTTCAATTATATAAACTATTCTATTATTTACTTTAAACGCCTTATAATAACTTAAAGTTCCAGATAAAAAAGCAAATATAATTATTATAAATAAAATAATAAGATTGTATAAAAATGTATGGCCTATTGAAGTACTCATAAAAACACCTACCTTATTTACAAATATAATTATACATTATGTTTTAATTTTAATCAATATTTTTAATTAATATAATTTTGGTTTAAATAAAAAAGCAATCATAATGACTTGCCTTTTTAAAATAGTGTATATAAATTATCTAGTTACCATTTGTACCTTTTGCTTTACTAACACAACTTTTATAATATGATTCATCATAAGCATTTCCACCACCAGATGTGCATGCATTGCTTTTCCAAACGCCTCCTGCTTCAGTACAACATGTTCTTTCAGCAGTATTTGACATCAAATTAGTTACAAGTGGTATTGCAATAGCCGCAATAACACCAATTAAAATAATCGTAATAACTGTCATGTTAGCTTCTCCTGCCGCTTCTTTCACAATATCACCACCTATCTAACCTTATAAAAGTAGTATACCACAATATGGTATTATTATCAATAGTTCATCATCATCATCATTGATAATAACAATAATAACATTATTCCTCCACCTGTTACAAATAACATTACCATTGTTCTTTTTTCCATATTTTCTAATCTATTAGCATATTTTTGCTCCCTAGATTTATTTTGCAAATTGGAAACTGTCTTAGAAAACATCATCAATTGTTCTTGTTTTTTATCTTGATTACCTAAGCTCAGACGATATAACAAACGCATCATACGCATAGAATCTCTTACAGGATACTCTTTTGCAAAATCCATGTAAGGATCAACAGTCATATCTCCAGCTTCTATTTTTGAAACCAAACTTCTTAACCCTGGCTTAAAAACCTCAGGTGCCGTTTCTATAGAACGAGATAAAGCAATTGGAACTGTATAATGTTGAACTAATATTTCTAAACTTTTTAAATAATATGGAAGTAATAAATTAATATTGTATAAATTTCTTTTATAATAAGCTCTTAAACTACTATATGGTTGTTTAAATACAACATACCCAACAATAATACTAAATAATACATATATAAATTGAATTTGTGATAAAAATATAAAAAACATAAAGACCATTGCTAGAACGCCATCTCTAACCCTTTTTCCAAATTTATCATTTACATCAACATCGTTACCATATTTTAATTTAAGTAAAAATTCGTAGTCTGATTCAATTAAAAATCTAAATGCTGGCTGAATTTCTTTTAAAAGTTGTTTAGGCTCAACAATTCTATTATATATAATTATAAAAAATAATATAACAGCAATAATTAGAAAAATCATTATTCAGCCCCCACATTCTCATTATAAAATTTTTCTCCTGATAAAAGGAAATAAGTATTTATCAAAACAATTACATGTAGTAAAAGTTGAACATACCAAATTTTTAACATTTCAATA
>NBJMC04201__coassemble_981_pt1 | contig 17046 bp, 25 predicted proteins | sample NBJMC04201__metabat2_high_PE_001 | metagenome-assembled genome bin NBJMC04201
TGTAAATTTTATAGCCATTATCATATAGCATTTTAGAAGTAGCATGAAATATTTCCCCTTTTGGATCTGTTACAAAAACACTTCTTTTTACTTTAGCTGTTGCTATGAAACTAATCATTGGAATAACTGCAGTAACACTTTTACCAGAACCACTTGAACCTAAATATACATAATGTGGTGTTTCTTTATCAAACCACACATACTTGATTTTTTTATCATAATAAATAGGGAATCCTACTTCATTTATGTTATTTATAATTTCTCTTGAGAAGTTTTTATTAATTTCATTTAAAGTAGAAAATCTAGCTGATCCATATTCATTATTATTTTTTACTTTATGTTTTGCAATAATTGGTTCAATATATATAAAACCTATTAAGAAAACAATTAAAAATACTAATAGTAAAATAAGGGATATACTCATAATATATCCCCCATCAATCTTTTACTATAAATCATAATTCTCCTTACTGAAAATAAGATTATTTTTGTCTTTTATACTATATTCTTTTAAAACATATATTCTTTTATGATAAATTAATAATTCTGTTACCTTATCATCATTAAATATCCTATATCTACTTCCCCAAAACTTTTTATGATTCCAAGTTAAGAATGAAAGTATTTTTTTAAATTTCATATTCTTCATCGTATATTTTATCCTTATCTACAATTATATTAGATAAAGCCTCTTTATCTAATTTTGATAAATCCAAGCAAATTTCTTTTTTGCCATAGTATTGTCTTATTACAAGAATTGTATCTTTTTTAAAGTTAAATTCTTTTGAAGAAAAAAGTATTTCTTGTAAATCTTCATATTTTTCGTCTAAATTAATGTTATCATTCATTAATATCATCCCTTTCCTTTAATGTATCACTAATTCTCTTTTTAGCTATTTCATAATATTTTTTATTTATTTCATATCCAATATAATTTCTATTTTCTAGAATAGAAGCTACTGCTGTAGTACCACTACCTAAAAAACAATCTAAAACTAAATCATTTTCTTTACTGCTATTTCTAATTATTTTTCTAATTAATTCAATTGGTTTAATAGTAGGATGTCCATATAATTTTTTATCTTTAATATTAATAGTGGAATAATATACTGTTTTAGCGTCTTCATAATTCTTTGGCTGACAATAACCACTTTTTCTAAAATATAAACAATATTCTTTATCACTCATATATTTATGACTATATAAAGGCATTGGGTTAGTTTTATTCCATATTAATATTTCTAACTTACAATCCAGTTTTTCTATAAAGTATTTAATATATATTGGTATTTGTCTTCCATTACACCATATATAAATATTTATTCTTTTCATAATTCTTACTAGTTCATCTAAAACTGAATAATTAAATGCATTGGCTAAATCATTTTTAATTAATTCATTATTTAAATTTCTAATATGTTTAGCAATTTTTGTTTTTCCTTTACCTCCACCTTTAGCACATATATCATAAGGCGGATCAATGATAACAAGATCTATTGTTTTATCAGGTATATCCTTTAAACCAATAAGACAATCTTGATTATATATTTGATTTACCTGCAATATATTTTTTCCTTTCATTTAAAAAGATGGGATGAATTTCCCATCTAATTCTTGTTAAATAATCATAATCTATATTTAATATTTTACATAATCTATATATAAAAACACTATTAACTTTTTTTAATTTATCATTTTCAATATTATATAATGTTGAAACTGAAATATTAGATAACTTTGATAGTTTATCTAATGATAATTTATTTTTTATTCTTTGTTCTTTTATTATATATCCAATGTTATTCAATATTATCACTCCTTTCAAAATAAAAAAAAGATTGATTAACAACCTTTTAACTTAACAAATATTAATTTATTTAAAATTTATTATAAATTGTATTATTCAAAATTTGAATATATTGGTATTTTATGTTCTAAAGATATCGGTCCATCATAGACAATTGCAACACTATCTATTCCTCTACTTAATGCTACATATATAGCATTTTTTGTAGATATTTTTGTTATTTTTTTATTATTTTTTAAATATTCTTTTAATTCGTTTGTTGGATATATCAAAGTCCTTTGGAAAGTACATCCTTTTGAATTTTTATAATTAATGCTATTAAAATTTTCATTCACTTTTGTTGCCTTACTATATCTTAATTGCCACGGATTATATTTATTTAAATATTTTTCTACATCTTTTTTTCTTATAACAAAAATCCCCTGTCCTTCATTAATAGGAATTTCTTTACTAAAAAGTTTATTATATTCTGGATAAAATCCATTCATAAAATTCACAATTTCTTTATGACACCTATGACATTTGTTTAGCGTTAAATTATCAATTTCAAAATCCAATAATTTACATTCTTCTTTTATAAATTTATCTATTTTACCATTATCATATTTTTTATATTTTGAATCGCAATGTGTACTATATATAGTTTGCCTTGGATCTCCAACAATTAGAAGATTATTTTTTATTGTTGCTAGTTTTTTTATTATTTCTAAATCATATCCAACCATATCTTGAACTTCATCAATAAATATTCTATCAAAGACTTCATGAATTCTCTCAAATACTAAACCACCTGATGCATCGTTAATCTTTAATACTAACTTTGATAATTTATCTGTATATATTCTTTTATTCTTATCGAAAAAATACAAGTCAAATTCTTTTTCTCCATAATATATTGGAAAGCCACTTTTGCTTATAGTTTTTAATCCAGACTTACCTTCAACAAAATTTATTCCATTAACTTCATTTATACTTAATTCCTTTTTATATGGAAGGATGCCATGTTCATACAAAAAAGAAAACCATGTTTGTACAATAATATTTTTTGGGCAATATCCAACAATGTTAATTATTTTTTCTTTTATTTCTTCTCTACATCTTATTGTAAATGTTGTTATTAAAACTCTGCTTTTTTCTTTTAATGCCTGTTCAACAATATAAGTAGTTTTACCGGTTCCGGCACCTGCCAATACTAACTTATTTTTCATTGATAGACTCCTCAATATATTTAGGAAACTTAATTTCCTCGTTTGTATCAAATATTTTCATTGCACATTCTGTTTTATTTGCTACCATATATTCAATCAATTCATCAGAACTCTTTTTATTAACACCTAGTATTTTATTTAATAATTTTATCTTATTTGCTCTAACCATACACGGTTCTAATGTATCATAATTAAAATCACCACCGTTTTTCGACTTTAAATTTCCTTCATTATTATGCATTATTTCATCATATTTAATATTTATAAAACTTTTTTTATTTTCTCCTATGTAATTTTTATATTTTCTTAATAATGCTGAAATATCACCATCATTATCCGTTACAACAACTGTATCTTTTTCTATTAATTCAGCAATTTCTAAAAAGCGTAAAAATGTTGTACCAACTGATATAACATCTATTTCATTTTCAATTGGAAGATTTCCATACTTATTAAGGTAAGCTTTTTGAACAATTAATTCATCAGCATCGCCCTCAACTAATATTGCTTTTTTACAAAGCAAAAATCTCAAGGTATCATATCCAGGTTTTTTCATAAAAAAATTATAAGTCTCTTTGCTTAACTCAGTAAATTTTTTATATTTTTTACCATTTAATAATATTAAATTACTCATATTTAATTTATTAGCAACAAAACTACTATGTGTTGTAATAAATATTTGTTTATTATTATTTTTCTTAATTATTTCATTTAAAAGTTTAGACATCTTACTATAAGATAAATGGTTTTCCGGTTCTTCTATCAATAGGACATTAGATGAGTCTGCTTTTTTGCTATTCAGAGATAATTCGATTTTTACAGCCGACTGAACTCCTTTTCCAATATATTCAAATGGGATATAATTAATTTTTGTGATTATACTTTTCTCCCAATCATTAACTTTTAATGATTCAACATCTATTTGAACTTTTGTATCTAAAATATGCGTATTTTTACTTAATTTATTATTAATACTAGTCATCAACTCGTTGCCTATAAAATCATCCCTAACTTCTCTATACAATTGTGATATACCAATAATTTCTGCACTTTCTAAATTATCTTTAACAATCTTTGAAACATATGAATCTGAACTGTTTCTTAAATTGCATTCAGAAGTATCGATAACAATGGATTTTGATGGTGAAGTTCGTCCGGTTATTACATGACCAGCAGAGTTTTTCCAATTTACAGTATAATATTCGATTGGCAATGAAAATATTTCTCCTGTTTCAACATATAATTTATATTCTTCAGAATATTTTGAATCAAATTCAATTGTATATGATAAACATGCAACATTTTCGTTATCAGAGTTTTCTTTTCCTTTTAATAAGGGATCGCAATTTTCTAAATATAATTCAATATAACAGTTTGGTAATGGCGTATTTTTATTTTTTTTTACATCTTCAAGATATTTTTGAACAATATTATTGTTAAAAACATCTTGAATCAAATTGTTTTTTAAATATTTGCCTCTAAAAAAACCAGTAAGACACAAATGAATAGCCTCTAAAATAGTTGATTTACCAACATCATTTATACCGACTAAAACATTTAATTTTTCATTAAATTCCATTTCATAATCCATAAAACATTTAAAATTATGTATTTTCACTTTTTTTATATGCATACTATCACTCCTATTTAACATTATAACATTTTTTATAGAAATCTTATAAATAGTATTAGAAATATGCATTGATTAATCATTTCTATCTAAAAAATTTTTGCCCTTCTTCACTTAATAATGAAAATATACTTATTTGTAAAGCGTCACATAGTTTTAACATCAAATAAAAACTAGGATTTTTATTAATCCCAGTTTCTATTTCTTCTACTTCATCAAACTCTAAATTAATAAGTTTACCTAGTCTTCTCCTAGACATTCCCCATGCTTTTCTTTCTCTTTTTATAATTTTACCTAAATCATCTACATACATTGCATTCACCTCTTCTATATTATTTTTTTAATTTTATAAAGTTTTCCCTTTCTTCTTCTCTTGAACATTTGCTTGCTATTACACAAGCAGAATATAAAAAAAGCACTAGTACAATAACTAGCACAATAGTTATAAATAACAAAATATTCATTTTCACTCCTTAATAAACTTATTTTAATGCTATTTTATTTATATTTTTGAATAAGAATTATTTGCATCAAATAACTTACTAAATTCCTTTTGAGCTTCTACCATTTCTTCATTAATATTTTTTATAGCATCTTCTATTTCCTTTTTATTTCTATATTTTCTTTTTACACTTGTATTAGATAAATAATTTTTTAATATATTTTTTCTTGTTTGATTTTTATTTTTTAAATAATGTTTGTATATTATTTCTTGAATTATATCTTTTTCCTTAATTTTTGAATTAATTTTAATTTCTTTACTATATATATAAATTGCATGATTAACTATAGCATTATATATATAATTATTTATATATTTATTTTTTTGTTCTATAAGTGTTTTATCAACATTAATATTTTTTATATTATTATCATTATATATTTTATAAAAATAAAAATTAATCTTATCTAAAGAATTTTTAAAGTTCTGATAATCTAATTTAAAATTATCATCATTTTTATATAATAAATAATTTCTTATATCTTGAGTTAGTTTTTGAATTTCCTTATTTTTTATAGATCCATATTTAATTTTCGACTCTTTTCCATTTCTTTCTTCATAAAGCATTTTACCCAATCTCAATATTTTTTCTTCTAAAAGTAAATCTTTCTTATCATATAATAAATAATTCTTTTCATTTGGTTTAAAATACTTCCTTAATTCTTCTATATCTTTATTTGTGTTAAGTAGTAATGGAGTATAAATTTTTTCTTTTTCAATCGTATGAACTACTAATGCTTTTAAAAAGTCAATTTCACTTTCTCTTAATTGTCCGCTTCTTCGATATCCAATTTTATTTTTATCATATTTATAGTTTGGTTGTTTTTCCATAAATGAGAAATGAAAATGTAAATTATCTGTATCAGTATGAAGTGCTATTTGATAAAACATTTTGTCTATGTCCTTGAAACCACATTTTTTAAAAAACTTAGGTAAAATATCAGTTGCTAATAACTTTTCTAGTTTATTTAGCTCAATATTCTCATTTATATAATCATTATTAAAAGATAAAACGCCTTGCCACAAATTTGAATTTTCAAGATATTTTACAGCATCTTTTTTTCTTTTTTCAACTTCTTCTTTCGTTGCATATTTACCATTTTCTAAAACTAAATTCATTGATTCTTCTTTAGTGAGTTTACCAGAATAATAATCAAACATAGACATTGCTCTTTTTTCTTCATTTGTGTAGTAATCATACATTTTTACTATTCTTTTAACTGCTTTATTAAAATTATGATATTTAGAATCAGGATTATTTTTTGCTAATGTAAAAACACTATTATATATTACTTTTGGACTAGTCATTATACTTTTCTTTCTTCATTTTCTTAAAAAATATATCTAATTGCTTGCTTTTATTTGGATCCGTAATATTTTCAAATTCCATATCTGAGTATATTTGTTTTTCTAATGCAAGAATAATATTTAATATACGAAGTAAATTATCAATTTTACTTTCAAGTTTATTTATTTTTTCTTTTGTATCGATTCCGTCTAACGATATATCAGCAAGCTTACAAACTGCTTTTGAAAAAGATAATTTATTTTTTTTACAATAATCTTCAATTTTTAATACTTCTTCTGCAGAAAAGTAAATATGTTTATCTATTGCCATAACTCTCCAACTTATTCAAAATAAAATCTAATAGCTGATTTCTCATCTTATCTTCTTCATCAGATTTGTTTAATATTTTATTTTTTGATTTATATACTTCATCTTCTGGTAAAAAATATGAAACACCAAACTTAATATAATTATCTTTCCATTCTTTAATTCTTCTTTGAGGTAATTTATTATTTAATATATCTATATCAAAACCAGCACGAGCAAATATTTCTCGTGCCGTTAATTCTGGAAATTCAAATCTCATCATAATTGTCCAAAGTTTAAATACTGGATCATAATCTATTTCACATTTTCTTTTTATTTCTCTTACAAATAAACATGCTTTTAGTTTTTTTATTTCATTATCATTATATATTCTCTTTTTCATTATTCAAGCTCCTTTCCTTTATCATATTTTTTAAGTAGATTTATTAATGCATCATTAAAATCATCATCATCTATAAGCTCACTAGCTATTTCACGAACATCTTCTAAATTTAAATCAATCTTAAATAAATCAGCATTTTTTAAAACTATCATTTCTGTACTATTTAATAATTTACCCCAGTAGAAAACCATATCAAAATATTTACCTAATTTTTTATCTTCTTCTAAAGAATAATAAGATATGTTTTCATTATTACTAATAGCGGCACTTATTTCATCTAGATGTTCTAATATATACTTTTTACCTTCTTCATCATATTCAGTAATATATTCATCTAAATAAACTGAATAATTAAAATTCGTTGTTTGATCCATACCATAATTTATAATATCGTTTGCAATCAATTTATTTAATGTCATTTTCATGCTTATCATCTCCCTTACTTATCATTTTTAAATACCCTATTTCTAATAATTGAATTATCATTTTTGTAGTTGAAATATTATAATATCGTGCCATTAACTTAATACGATCTAATAGTTCTTTTCTTATTTTCAAATTAAATCTATCCATAAAACTCTCCTTTCGTTTATAGGATGATAAAGCCCTAAATATTAGATTATCTAATAAAAGCAGGATAAGAAGAATGTGTCTTACATGCTATTTAAGCCTTATTTCATAAGGAATAGCATAGACACATTTCTTATTTTGCACTTGCAAAATTACTCCTACTTTTTAGGTAGTTTTGTAGGATAAACCTTTATATTTAGGGCTTTATTATTATTTTTTTCATCCTAATATGTTATTTTTTTCATTATTTATAGGATAATTGTTTTAGTTATATATTGGTTCATATGGTTTAAATGGTGGTTTCTCTATCCCACTATTTTCATAAGTAAAATCTATTAAACTCATTCCATCTACAACTTTGCCATCTAAACTAACTTGATAGTGTAAATGATTACCGGTTGAGTATCCAGTAGTACCAACACTTGCTATTAATTGACCCTTAGTAACATTATCATTAGTTCTTACTTTCGCACTATTTGGATATAAATGTGCATATAAAACTTTATAAGTCAAGTCATTTACATCACATGAAATTTTTATAATATTACCACCCTGTTTATCACTAGTATTGATTGTATTTGTAGTGTATGGAAAAGAAACCAATTCTACTTTTCCATCACAAACAGAATATAAAGGTGTTTGTGCTTGTGCTGACAAATCCCATGCATTATGAATATCATCTTCACCATAGACAACTCTTTCTTCCATAAAAAAACTAGTTACATTTGAACTAGCAAAATTAATTGGTGGAGCAAATGGTTTAGCTTCAATAACATCTATTTGTCCACTTGTAGATATATTATCTTCTTTACAAACACTTAATACTTTATATTTATTCATATCACATATTTCAGTAATTGGTAGCATTCTTTTAGTTTCATTATCTAAGTTATCTTTATATATTTCATCAAAAGTCAAAGAATTATCAGCTAAATAAAAATATAAAATTCTTTCTAAAGATACATAACCTTCATTTAATTTTATGTATTTATTTGCTACATTTTTATATTCACTAGCATATACTGAATTATTTTCTACATAACCATCTGTAATATTAGCTCCAAAAAAATCCATAATCATAAGAACCGGTACTAAAACAATTAAACAAATTATTACCAAAAATGTTGAACTAGATAATATTAATGAAATAATTTTTTTCTTCATATTACATATCTATCTCATTATCTTTGTTTTTTTCCAAAACTACTAAATATTGATTCAATCTATTTATTAAATCAAAAGCATTTTTTGAATTTTTACATACTTCAGGATCGCACATATCTTTTTCAGTAGCCATCATTTTTATATCATCTGCTAATGAATCTAAAATAGTATATACACCATCCTTTGTAGATAACATTTCTTTAATTTCATCGGTTGCAACTTCATCATTATCATAAATATCTCTATATTCATAAGAATCAAAATCTTTTGCATATTGAATCAAATTATTTGCTATCTCATCGCTTATATCATAAGTTTGCATATTTTCATCAAGTAGTAGTCTTTCCCTTAAAATATCTTCTAAATTATATAATTCTACATCTTCATAATTCATTGATCTTGTGTCAGCAAAAAACCACTGCTTATTTTCATAAAGATATAAATACTCTTGATCAGATTTTACTGTATTCTTTATTAAGCTGTCTTTATCATTATCTACACGAAAATTTAAATTCTCTCCTCTATCTCTATGATATGCAACAGTAACATCCTTTTGTGGATTAAGAAAATTATGATCCTTAGTTGTATCTGGATAAACATAACAACCAAGACTTGAAATATCACCTAAATTAATTAATAAATTTATTTTTGTTTCATCTTGATAATATTTATTTAAAATAACACCATTATATTCTAAGTAACCATCAGAATGACAGTATATAGATTTATATATACCGTCTTTTTGCTTTATTGCAATTCTACTTCTCGTTGACATTTTTTCCTCCATTAAATATTTTTACTAAATTCATCATATACCTCCTAACTTTCTCCCATCATTTCTCTTTCTAACTCAGTAGCTCTAATCCAGACACGAAGTCTGTTTTTATTATCTATATTAAGTAAGAACTCTCCTCTTTTAGCTGATAATAAAAAGGCTTTTTGAGTATCTGTAAGTGGGTTATTTTTGAATAACTCTAAATAAGCAATTAGATCATCTTCTTTTAGCATTCCAATCATTGTATATTGACAATTATTAAATATTGCTGTTGCATGTCTTAAAACAGTAGCATTACCTACAAAATCTTTTACACTTTGAGTACTAACTATTAAATTAGTAGAGTATTTTCTAACTCTTCTAGCAAGTTGTCCAAAATTTTTCAAAACTTCATTATTTTTTTCATCAATAAATAGATGGAATTCATCGACAATAATACTAATGTGCTTTTTTTTGCTTAAATTTAATTTTTCATTATTAATTTTATTAGCAACTATACTATTATTTAAATAAGTAAGTAAATTTAATGTTTGAGTATTTATTAATCTTTGATTACCACTATATAATAATTCTTGAAGATTAAAAGCAATTAAATCATTTGATAAATCAATATTTGTATGACCATCAAATAAAAAAGCATCAGTCCCTGTTAAGAATCTCGAAACTAAAATTTCTAATTGATTTATTATTTTTTTTATTTCTTCACTTTCTGCTGTCTTTTTATATTCGGGTAAGTAATTATATAAATCTGTAAATGTTGGATAGTCAGTATTTTTTAAACTTTCTAAAGTATTTATAGATGTATTAGCATAAATACCTTTTGAATTATATAATGACTCCACCACTCTTTGTAAAACTACAATTTCTTTTTCTTTAATATCCTCAAATGCTGTTTTGAAAAATGCTTCAAGAAATCCTAAATGTTTTGCTAAAGGACAATCTGTCTCCTTAGTGTCTTTATCTTCATCGTCACTAGGTATATACCTAATTTGTAATGGATTGATAATACCACCCTTTTTTGAATATAAGTCAATATATTCTCCACCATTTGCAAGAATTAAATTCTTATATTCATTTTCTGCATCCCAAATAAAAACTTTTGTTCCTCTTGCAAATTCATTAATAATCATCTTTTTCATAGTAAAACTTTTACCTCCACCAGTTGAAGAAATAATCGCCATATTATGTGATGTTCTCTGATTATTAACTACAAACGGATCAAAAAATATAGGTAATGAAGTGTGTATATCAACTCCAAGCATATATCCGGTAGAATCATTAAAATATGTTTTAGTAAATGGAAAACCTGCAGATAATGTTAGTGTTGGTAAATATATTGAATAATCTTTTAATGAAGCTGAATTAATATCATAGCTTTGCCAACATTCCATCTGTCTTAATTTAGGAATATCTAACTTAATTTGATATCTATCTACTAATCTTTTTAATTCCCTGAAAGTATTATCTCTTTCTTTTTTTGTTCCAGTAATAATTAAAGTTAAAAAAACTTCTTTTATTTTTTCATCACCATTTTTTATTTCTAACATTAATTGTTGAAAGTTTTCTTTTTGAGTATCTAATTCTGTTGCATCAGATAATTTTCTTGTAGTATTTCTATCAGATAATAAAAATTGATATTGTGAATTTACCCATCTAATTAGTTCTTCTTGGCTTATAGCATCTTTGATACTTATACATGCTCTAATATCTGGAACATTAAATATTTCTTCAAAAAATAATTCATCTACAAAAGGCGGGATATTTTTTATTGTTACAATTTGAATTTCATTATTATCAAACTTTAATAAATTTGTTTTTTCTTGTAATGATAAAGGACTAACTAAACTTGGCAAATCACTCCAAATTAAATCATCTAAACTATGTGCATTAATGTATAAATTACATAGAAACTTATATATTTCTAACCTATTATTGATTAGTTCTATATTTAATCTTGGCGTAATATTTGAAACAATATCCTCTATTTCATCTAATTGTTTTTCTAAGGTATTATTGTCTTTAGCAATTACAACAAAATAATAAACACTTGAAATCGTAAAATGATTTTCTTCTAATTCTTCAATTAAGTTTTTACTTTCTTCTAAAAGTTTATTTTTTTTATTATCTTCTTTAAAAGAATCTATTAAGTTTGTTAAATTGATTTTGTTATTATTTAAATTTATCTTTTGATCTAACTTATAACACTTTAAATTCAAATTATTTATTTGATATAAACTTTTTAATGCATAAAAAAAGGATTGCTTTTCATTTCTACTAGTCAAAGATAAATCTATAGCTTTAACTTCAATTAATGATGCAACCTCACCAGTTTTTAATTCGATCAATCCGTCTTCACAAACATTTTTTATGTTAGTAAACACCTGTGAATTTTTTATTCTTCTTTTCATAGATTTTTTAGTTCTATATTTATTTTTATTTCTTTTCATTATTTTATTTAAATTTTTATTTTCTTTATCATTTATATTTTTCTTTGGGAATAACCCGATAATTACCATCTCCTCACAATTTTATCAAAAAAAGTAAACATACCTTTCATGTTTACTTTTTCCTTACAGTTTTATTAACAATAATATTATTTATTTTAAATCATTAATTTTTACCTAATATTTATAACATATTTTTGTTCATCAAATTCTAAAGTTAAAGATAATGAATCAGTTCCATTAGCAACTTCTTCTGGAATTAGAAAAGCAATAATGCACTCCAATGGCTCATCAAAAGGAGATAATTCAGGGATACTATTTACCCATGAACCACCCTCAATTTCTTGACCATTTTTATCATAGATACCATATACATGATACCAAGTTTTGCCAGCACTAAATTTATAGCCTTCTCCATAATTAAGTGTTGCATTTATGTAAGAATCAACAGGTTCTATAGTATTTTTCCCTATATTTTCTATAGTAAAATGTGCAAGTCTATTTACATATCCATCTTTCGTATATTCATAATTATCTCCTAATTTATAAGATCCTTTACCTAAATCATCTGTAGGAGTCTCAAACTCAGTAAAAGTCACGGCCAAATTTGTACCTTCAATTCTTTCATTTATGTTTGCTATTCTTTCATCCACACTAGTTGAATTAGTATTTTCGTCTTTACTAGCATTACAACCAACTAGCAAAAAACATAAGCAAATTAATAATATTACACTAAAATAATTTTTTCTCATAATAACTCCCTCACACTTAATAATAAATTTAAATTTATATTTATATTATATCATTTTATTTAAAATAAATATAGCTTTTGCACTTAAATAAATATAAAAATATTAAACCTATTACTTTATACATTCTATTTTTCTTAGATAATTGAATAGGTATTAATATAAATATACCTATTGTTAGAAATATCAATGATACTAATCTTAAATTTGAAAAAGAAAACATTGTTAAAAATATCATTAGTATTGGTAATCCTATATATAAATCAGTCATTTCTATATATTTACCTAAAGTTTTTTTTATACTTTTTATAGTTATATACATAATTATCACATCCTTGTCCTATACCTGTTACGATACATATTTCTTTGTGGCATTACTGTCCTAATTGCTTCACTCATATTTTCTCTACCATATCTTCTCATTGATTTACCTAAATTTGATGGAGTTCCACTTTTGATCTTATTACCAAAGTTTTCAATAGTATTACCTATACCACTTTTAATAGGATTAGGTTTTGCAGTATCATTTCCTCCTCTGAAATTATTACCAAATCTAGAGATAGCATTACCCACTTTATTAACTACACTATTTCCTCCTGCTTTTCCAAGAGCTGAAGATGCTACTCCTAAACCGAATGCTCCAGCACCGGATATTGCATTAGCTCCAATATGAGTAGCTGTTGAAAATGTATGACCGTAGCTCATAAGACTCATTAATTGTTCTCTACCACTATTAGCACTTACATTTGTTCCTATAAATCTATTTATTACTTGTGAACCCGTTAATAAAAATGTTCCACAGCCAATAAACATCAATGATTTTAAAGCCATATCATTTATAGATGAATTATTAAAGAAAGTTGTGTTATTAATAGCTTGCATTACAATTATTGTAATACTAATGATAAGCATTATAACTGCTCCTTGTAAGATTAAAGAAACTAATTGTTCTATTACTGCACTTCTTCTTTGTTTATTGCCAATAGATGTTGCGAAAACTACTGGACTAATTAAGAACAAAAATAAAAATTCTATTTGTCTTCTTGCAAGCATCATACCACTAAAAAATAAAGCATATAGAAAAAAGCCACCGACTATTATAGCCATTAACCAATTAATATCATATTTGTAGTCTTTTTCATCTGGTAAGATCCATCTTGATGAAGTAACATATTTATCGTTATACATTCTTTTTTTGGTAAAATTATCATTTTTTAAATTAGCTTCTATATCTTCATTTTTAAATTCATCACTAGCTTTATATCCTTCAGTATGATTAACATACATACTTAACATGCTATCCGAAATTGTAGTGTTATTAGTTGAAAAAAGTGAAGATGTATAACCACTTAATTTGATGGAAAAACTATTTGCTTGAGCAAATAAGAAAACGGACATAATTACCAGAATACTACACTTAAAAATTTCCTTTAAAATTTGACCTGTAGATAGTCCTTCATCAGGATCTAATATTTTCATAACAAATCTCCAAATCACAAATAAACCAAGTAAAGTAACCGCTATTGCAATTATTCCTGTATGAAAATTAGAAAAAATTGTATTTTCTGACACACTATCTACAATATCATACAAGTTTAGTTCTTTAAGAATATTAAATAAAGTATCAATTAAATTATAAATAAAATTTACTATTGCCCAACCCAATCTTCTTAATAAATCTAAAGCACTTAGCATTTATTTCACCCTCATCAAAATAAACCAATTATTAGATTTACAAGAGAAATGGCTAAGATAATTCCTACAATACCAAACATAGTTTGAATAATTCTTTGTTTTACTTGTTGCTTTCTATCAACATCAGCAACTGCATATAAAACAAATGCAATAACTAATGACACACCTGCTAAAGCAATACCTACTCTTAAAGCCCAATCTGTAACAGTTTTAATTGCTTGTAAAATTGAATCTATTGTATAACTACCACCTTCTAGTTTATTTATTGCTAATAAATATATATTTCTATACATCGATCATCCTCCAATCTTTTAATAAAAAAGTTGAAAGCAAAGTTAAGCATTTTATCAAATTTATGATAGAATACTTATAGAGTTAATTTGCTAGCGGGCGATTTAACTCTTTTTCTTTGCTTTCATTAATCATTAATTAAACTTCCATTTCATTTGAATTTTCTGTTTCTTTTTGTTTTGAAGTTAAGAAAGTTACTTTTTCTGCAATAAGATTTGTAACTTTTATTTTTTTACCTTCTATTTCTCGTTCTTTAGATTCTAATCTACCTTTAACTCCGATTAAATCACCTTTATTACAATATTCAGCTGTACTTTCAGCTATTCCATTCCATAAAGTACAATCAATAAAATCTGTATCATACTCTCCATTTTCATTTTTGTAGCTTCTTGGTACTGCTAAAGTTAGATTAGCTACCTTTTTCCCTTCTTCTAATTCTTTTGTTTCTGGTTTACTAACCAATCTTCCTACTATAACTGTTTGATTCAACATAACATCACCTTTCCTTTCTAAATTTCTATTGAATCTTTTTGTTTTAACAAAATACTTAAAATTTTATTTTCAGTATCTTTAATAGACTTTTCATTAAATACATTTGTATATTTCTTTATTTGTTCTTCCGTTAAAGAAATATCCTCACCTAATCTTTGATCATTTCCTACCAAAATAAAAGGTCCTGCAATAATATCATGACCTATATCTCTATTATAGGGTAAACCAAGTATTTTACCTTCCTCATTACATATTAATAAAACACTATTATCATCTATTAAATTAGTATATTCGATTAAACCTCCAACTAATTTTTGTTTTTCTTCTAATGTGTTTTTTATTGTAATTTGTTTTGGTAATTTTTTAGGTTCAACATACAGGACAGTTAAATTATCATTCATAATTCCACCTCATTACTATATTCATAATTCATATCTTCAATTGTATACATATCGTCAAAATCTCTAACTACTGATGGATAATTTAATCTATTTTTATCCATTGTTGAGTCATAACTCAATTCTTCATAATCGCCATAATCTTCTCCAATTCTAGCAAATCGATATGATAAATTCTTTTTTTGTAAATGTTCTAATCCATTCATAATTGCATCTACATCAGTATAACCATCGTACCATTTTACCCAATTCCAACCAAAATAATAACCTCTTTTAGTTTTTTCAAATATTGCTGTATCATATAATAGATTATAATTATTGTTTTTATCTTTATTTTGCAATTCTTGAGTAATATATTTGTTAAGTTCATCAAACCCTTTTTTGGTAGTTATAATTCTTACATTTGATCTATAGCCCAATTTAATCACCCCCTTTCTATGAAAATTCTCTTAACATTTCTTCCATTTCTTTGATTTCACTTTCGGATGCCATTTTTGACTCACATCTCTTACCATTCCAAAGCATTACACCATCAGTATCATAAGAAATAGTTGGTTCTTTTTTATCTATATTTTCTTTTTTTTGTTCTAACTCTTGTTGCATATCAGAAATAGAAAAAGCAATTAAATTTAAAGTATAATTATTGTTCTTATCAATATAAGAATTCAAACAACCTTTAATTTTAATCCACTTGCCTATTGTTAATAAATCAGAATACTTAGAGTATTGTTTTTCATATATTTTGATTTTAAAAAAAACTGGTACTTTTTTTTCAAGTCCAGTTTTCTCAATATATTTTTTATTAATACAAACATCAAACCATAAAAATTTTTTACCGTTTTCAGTTATATGTTCACTATTTATTTTTGATACATTTCCGATTAATTCAAAATAATTTTCTAACATTAATTACCTCCCTTTTAATATATAAAAATTATTTTTATATAAATATAATTTTAAACTTATTATATTTATCTTTTTATACTATTTAGACATTTTTATCTTTCTATATAGTTATTTTTATCTAAGTTTATAGATATTTTTTTCTATACTTCAATAAATATTTTTCTTTTATAACTATCACAATAGACTAATTTTATATATCCAAATAACTCCAGCTGTTTAATAAGTCTTGTAATTGTTCTATTTGAAACATTTAATAAACTAGCTAAATGACTATTACTAGCATAACAATATCCATCCTTATGAGATAATAATTTTAATCTACCATATAAAATTTTAGCAGTTGATGTTAACTTTTGATCTTCTAATATTCTAATTGGTATTTTTATATAATTATCTCGCACTAATAATTCTCCTTAGC
>NBJMC04201__coassemble_1054_pt1 | contig 15851 bp, 15 predicted proteins | sample NBJMC04201__metabat2_high_PE_001 | metagenome-assembled genome bin NBJMC04201
TAGGTTTTATAATGGTTTGTTAATTTTTCTCACTTTGACGGGTTTGAGTACTAACCCTAATGTAAATACCAGCATTCTTTATTTCTTCTTCACACATTTTAATCCTCCTTAACAAAAAAAGGCAAAGCAATATTTAGGTTATAAATACTACTTCACCCAATAGGTTTAATATTTTCTATAACCATTATAGCACAGATTTCGTCATTATTTTAGTTTTTTGATGAAATCTTTTAAATCAGATAGTTTAATTTTGGTATTTAAATCTCTGTAGTAAGCAAATTCGTGTCCATTGAATAAAAGATATGTCTTGTTATTAATAATTGCTCTATGAGGCTCTAAATAGCCTATATTGGTAGGCTCTAATTTTAATAAACGACCATTAATGAAAATAGGTTTAGTATTATTAAGCCTACAAGCCCATTCAACTTTACTTTTAAGTTCATGACTTATTTTAATTTCTTGTTTGATTATTTTTATCATAATATCATCAACACCTTTCTTAAACGACAAAAAAATCAATCATTTCTGATTGATTTAATCATTAACATCGCTTTGGTGCGACGATTTTTGCTTCTGGAGCAAGTCACATACAAGTTACGAACTTTATTCTCTTTCTAAAGATATTATATATAATTTACTAAATATTTTCAACATCTACGAGTTGCTTTTAGGAAACTTTTTTGCTAATTCATTTATTTGTTCTGGACTTATCTTACCTGAAATAACATCACTAAAAATTCCACCCATAATTCCTGACAAAGCACTATTCATAACTTCTTGAGTTTTTTCATCCATATTAACTTTGCTTTTTAATTCTAACATTTCTTTTTCGTGTTGATATTCTTTATCTTTTGCTTCCATTTCTAATCTATGCTTTTCTTTTAAATCTTCTATGTTAATTTTATGTTGTTGCATAAGCTTTTCAATTTCATGTTTATTATTAGTTTTTACAATTTCTAATTCTTGAGTTAATTTCTTTTTTGCTTGAAAATATGCTACTATGCTTGCAGTTACTGAAACAACATATGGTGATGATTCTTTTATAATATTTAAAAAATTCATATTTTACCTCCTATTTTGATACTGCAATCTCATAATTTATACTAAATTTCGATATTAATCTTTTATTTTTTCAATATTCAATTTCCAATCGTTAAATTTATTGTATGTTCCATTTGTAGTATATAATTCATTTAATACCACTTCTTTTTTATCAGGATTTTGATTTAAATAACATTTGATATTAAAAAGTTGAATTGTATTAAGGAGACATATTTCTTGTTGAGTTGCATATTTTAACATTTGCATTGGAAATGTTTCTTGTCTTTCATCTAGCTCTCTATTTTTAAACGAATTTACAATTAAAATTCCCTTAGGTAATATATCGTTATCTATATGATATATCGATTTCCATTTAACAGTTTGTGATGTGTGTTTTTCTGTAGCACTGCCATCAACACCTTTAACTTCAACAACAGCAATTTTATTCTTATAAGATATTACAATATCTTCATCTTTACTATTTTCGTCATATTTTAAAATTGTAAAACCTATTTGTTCTAATTCATTGACGACCATTTTTTCTAAAACTGTGCCAGACCCTGTGAAAATTATTTTTTCTTGTTGAGTTTCTTTTAATAGTTTTTCTTTGCCTTCTATACTTTTTTGTAATTCAATAAGTTTAGATTTTTCCGATTCAATATTATTTATCATTATTTTCTCATGTGGCAACAAATATCTTGTAGAATATTCAGGAAGTATAATATTTTCATTATTTTTTAAATTAATAAATAACTTATATATATCATCAAAGTATTGTTTTTCTAGTTTTTGTCCTTTCTCTTTTGTTAGTTTTTCAAAATTTAAAGATGGTAAAAAAATTATCATACCATTTTGAATATTTTCAAAATATCCAATTATCTTTTCCGTATTTTTAACACTCAATAATGATTTTTCTTTATTAACATTGTCATATATAGTTAAGTATTTGAAATTTTCTACATACTTATTGTAAAAATCTTCTATTTTCCTATTCTTTAATGATATAGAAGTACCTTCTAGCTTCAATGGTTCTATTTTAACTGGTAATAATTCAAATGGATGAATATCTTTAACAATATTAGTTATTCTTGTATTTTTTCCTGTTCCCGAATATTGTTTTTCACCAGTATATCTATATCTATATTCATCATTGCCATTTAATATTATAATTGGTTTGCCAGCATTTAAAAATTCTACTATTTCGCTTTTTCTTTTTTCTACATCAATTGTAATTCTAGAAGATTCATATGTAGTTAGTTCGGGAATGCCATTATAATTGCCACAAGTTTTATACTCATCGAATAACCATTCTAATTCTAAAATTAGCATATCACATTCTAAAATTGTGTCAGCATCTGATAATTTTATATATTTTATGTTTTTATGCTCATACTCTGGATAGCAGGCAAGAAATCCAATTTTCACTTATATCACCTCAATTTTTTATTTTTAATAGTTTTAACTAATATATATAATTAAAATGTTAAATATAATTTCTAAGCTATATTTATTTGTTATAAAATTAACCATTCCATTTACTTTGTATAGATATTATTGAAGCTGGCATACCAATAATTTGTATATCAAATTTTAAACTGCTCTCAACATATGTAGAAGCGTTATGGATTCTAAAACTAAATTGCCATCCTCCGTCTAAATAAAGTTCTACTGTATTAGTACTTTGTGGTTTGAAATCCAAACTAACAATTCTAGATGGTAATTTCGCAATTGGTATAATAATACTAGGTTTTTTATATTTACTAGGTTGGTTAAGAGTGCCTCTAAGATTAAAAGTTTCAATTTGAGTAATTCGTTTGTTATCAACGCTAATAACTTTATAAAAATCAAATTCTCCCAATAAATATTCTACTAATCTTTGTGGTAAATCTGGATAAATTTTATTTACTCTTTTTAACTCATTAATAAAAGCTTCTAGCAATGGAATATATACATCATTTTCTTTGTCTTTTAATTCACTCCATTTTGAACCTTTTTCTTTTTCAGAATTAAGATATGTAAAAATAGGGTCTATATCATACCAATAATTATCAGAGCAATTTATCCCATACCATCTTTCTCCAAAATCTAGTTTAGAACTCAATCTACTATGTTTAACAGCAAAATGATTATGCTTTATGCTTAGCCCGATTTCCCATTTTGCTGCATTTCTAATTATTATAATATCTCTAACATCTCCAATTTCGCCTTCTTTATCTTTTTGCATTTTTAAAACTAAATCATCATCGTCTTGTTCGGTAATCATTGGTTCTAAATCAAAAATTGAATATGTAGCTGATAAAGCGCTATTGATTAGAGTTTCTTTTGAATCTTCATCAATTATATCCCAACAATTTTTTGCTATTTCGTAAGTTGAACTTTTTTCTATTACAGCATTTCTAAATTTGTTTATTTCATTATTTAATGTTTCAATGCAAATATATTCATAAGCTCTTCCAAACACATTACTTTTATTACTCATATTAATCCTCCTTATTTTCTATTAATGTACTTTTAATTGCACATGCTACTTCATAAGCTAAATTGACAGGTACAGCATTTCCTATCATTTTATAAGCATCATTTGTATTTTTATATATAAATTTAAATGAATCGGGAAATCCTTGAATTCTTGCAATTTCTCTTATTGTCATTCTTCTATATAAATGTTTTTTTCCTTCAACAAATCTACAATCATTTTTATCAACTTTTACCATTTTAGGTGCTTGAGGATGAAGTTGACATTGTCTCCCAGAAGCTTGCACTGTAAATGCTTGTTCATCCCAATTTTTAACTCTATTTCTACTCATAAAAATAGGAGAATAACTTCCTGTAAAATATTCATTATTATTTATTGCATCAGGATTATGTTGATTTTTTTCTAGGGCAGGAACTGCAGTATCTTTTAAATCCCATATTATATCCCTTAAAGTTATTTTTTTATCATCATCTTCTGTAGAGCCTTTAGGAAAAACAAAATCTATATTTAAATCACTTCTAAATCCAATATAGAAAACTCTTTTTCTTTCTTGTGCGACTCCATAATTCTTAGCATTGACTAATGTTAGGGAAACATTATATCCACATTCTTTAAACATTTGTAAGATGTTATTCACTGCTTCTGAATGCCTATCGGCAAGCATTCCACTAACATTTTCAGCTAAGAAAAACTTAGGTCGTTTAGTTTTTAAAATACGAATATACTCATAAAAAAGTTTACCTCTATCATCATCTATTCCTTTTAATGAACCAGCTTCTGACCAAGACTGGCATGGTGGACCACCAATAATGCCATCAACCTCATCTGGTAAATCTTCTTCTTTTATATTTCTTATATCTCCTTCAATTAATTTTGTGTTTGGATGATTAACTTTAAAAGTTTCCCATATATTTTTATCGAATTCATTGGCAATTACTACATTAAATCCTGCTTTTTCAAAACCTAGATCTAATCCGCCACATCCACTAAATAAACTAATTATATTCATTATTTTCTCCTTTCGTAAAAACAGATATTTGGCTCTAGTTTTATTTCTACAATATCATCTAAATTACAATTTAAAATATTACAAATTCTTGCTAATATGTCAAGTGATACAGATTCATTTTTTCCCATTTTAGCCATAGCATTTGTACTGATTTTTGCATTTTTACAAAGTTCCGTTTTATTAATATTTTTGTCAATCATTAACTTCCACAATTTTGTATAATCAATTATCATATTTAACCCTTCTATCTTAAAAATTTTAACAAAAACATTATATCATTTTAAATTTTGTTTTTCAATAATTTCTTGAAATCTGCAAGATTAATATTTAAAAAAAGAACCTTGCTTAAGACTCAAATTTTATATCCCCATATGTACTTGATATTACTTTGATTCATATATTTAACGATTGTTAAAATTAAAATATTACAATATAAAAAAATTCTGTTTTTTAAAGTAGTGGGTATGGGATAATCCCATAATAGAATTTATACGGGAGTATAAATTCAGTGCTGGCTAGACAATTAAATTACTCCCACACTAGACAAAATATAAAAAGAGGATCAAATTATTTTTATAATTTTTCCTCTTTTTTGATAATTATTTATATAAAAATAAATTCATTTAATATAATTTCTTCAGCCATATTTTTGTAATTATTCATAAGTTTTGACCATTTTATATGATTAACTTTTTTATTTTTTTCAGATAGTTTTTCATCTAAATTTTTGTAATTTTCCATTAGAATTTGTAATTTATTTTTGCTATTTTTACTAACCGAAATAAGATGATTAGTAAGATCGTTAGTCATTAAAAGTGTAGTATAAAGTGCTTTCTTTTTTTCTTTTAAATAACGTATTCTTAAATAGCCATATTTGTTTATTCCTTTATTACTTTGATTTTTAATAGTTAAGTTTGGTAATAAATAATCTCCATTTTGTGTATAAATTAATTCCATTTTCATCTCTCCATTTCTTTATTTAATTTGTTACTGCTATATCTTTTTTAGGTAATAATATTAAAACATCTTTTAATTTGTTTTCTTCAACATAAGAACAACTAATAATTCCATCAACATATAAATGTTCTCTCGATTTTGATATAAAATATTTCAAAAATTCATTTGAATATTTATTTGATTTCATTTTTTTAATAGATAAAATATCATAATCTAGTTCTATATTTTTTAATTTTTCTTTGTTAATTTCTTTATAAAATTTGATGCCAATATTATTGTTTTCCATAATTATATTAAGATATTTTATATATTCTTTACTGCTTTTTGTTATTAGTTCATCTGTAAACTTTATGTTTTTAATTTCAATGTTATAGTTTTTATCTCTTGCTATTTCAATTTGAGATATAAGTCTATGAATTAAATCTCTTTTTGCTTTTCTTGTTAGTAAATCATAAAGAAAAATAAAACCTATATTTTTAATATTCGTAAAAATTAATTTGTCATTTTCTTCAATACAATCTAGGTTTTTAACAAGTTCTATTGTATATTCCTTTGAAGAATTATCTGGATCAAGAGTAGTTTTCTTTTTAGTTAATTTATCAATTTCTTTTTTTATTACTTCATTTTTGTGATTAATTGTTTCTACATCCAAAGTAGAACTCAAATATAAATCAACTAATCTTTTTTCTTGCATTTTTAATTTTTCAATAGCTTTTTCTATTTCTTTTACATCATTACTTTTAGTAGAATTACAAGTAATAATTTCATTATCCATAGAAAGCATAAATATTGTTAGTTCCTCTAATATTCTTTTTAATTTTGTTTCTATTTTTTCAGTATTATAATGATATCCATAACCTTTACAATTAGCGTTTTTACACCTTAAATGATAATATACTTTTTGTTTTCCATTAGGATATTTAAATGATTCTGATGAACTCATAATCTCTCCACACAAAGGACATTTAACTAATCCTGAAAATAAATGAATATGTTCTCCATAATTAGAATGTTTATTTTTAACTAATACATTTCTAGTTGCATTCCAAGTATTTATATCAATAATTGGTTCACAATAATTTTCAACTCTTAAAATATCTTGAGGTTTTCTTTTATACTTTCCATATTCAAATATTCCAATATAAATTGAATTAGTAAGTATTTTATAAACTCTATCTGATAACCATTTTCCTTGTTTTAAGTAAGCATTATTATCGTGCATAATAGTTGCTATATTTCTTGTAGAATGTCCTTGTTTGCATAGTTTAAATATTTCTTTTACTACTTGTGATTCAATAGGTTCTATTTCTAAATGACCAGTATTTTTATTTCTAATATAGCCATAAGGTGCTTTACTAGGGTGTATTTTTTCTAAAGCCATTTCTTCCATAGCTCTTTTTGTTCTTGCTCCAATTTCTTTTCTTTCTCGTTGACCGAATACTAAGTTCATGCCAAATATCATTTCACCATTAGCGGTAGATATATCATAAGGTTCTAATATTAATTCAATTTTAACATCGTGTTCTTCACAGTAATTTAAAAGCCAAAATCCATCATAATTATTTCTTGTAAGTCTATCTACTTTAATAGCAATTAATTTATCAATCTTTTTAGATTTTATATCAGTAAGTAATCTTTGCATTTCTGGTCTCATTAAATCTTTGCCTGAATGACCTGCATCGTTATAAACATCAACGATACTATAATCATTCTTTTCACAATATTCTTTAATCATTCTAAGTTGTGAATCAATAGAATAACCATTATCTCTTTGATCATCTGTACTAACTCTTACATAAACACCACATCTCATAAAATTCCTCCTTTCTTCATTTTTGAGAAGGATTAATCTTCCTCTCACTTGTTTCCTAACTAGAAATCAAAAAAGCAGACCAAATTTGAAAAAATTAATCCTCTCATATGTTTCCTCACTAAAAGGTACTTTTACGAAGTGTGTTTTCAAAAAAATTTAATATTTACATTTTTTTTATAATATTTTCTATTTCTTTTAAGTTATATTTTGCTTTATATTCTTTAATGTAAAATGGTTTATTACTAATTTCATTTACTTTGTATTCAAGTATAGTAAGAGTAATAGGATGGATAATCAGATATTCAGTTGGTTCAATAATTTGTAAATTAGTATGTAGAAGAACTTTAATTTTTCCTTTTTTAGTTTTGTAAGTGTAGTTTTTAATAAGTTCTATTATTTTGGGATTAGGTTTAAGTTCTTCCAAGATTTTAAATTCAAGCATAAAAAATGTCCTCCTTCCTAGAAAGAGAACATTAAAGTTTAATATTTATATAAAATAAAAACTTACGAACTTTTTACAGTCCGTAAGTTGTATTCAAATGGAGCGATAACTTTACTTATATTCGAAAAATTATACTCCTAAAGTTGTTTGATTAAATCAACTAAATAAATTATATAGTAATTACACTTAAAAATCAAGATTATGATTTATTCATTATTTTCTATAGTAGAAATTAAAGCCTTTTGTACAAGCCTATTTAAGTATCTAAAATTCTTAGTACTATTAATTACATTTTTATCTATTTTTTTAATTACATCCGCATAATCTATTGTTTTACCATATTTATCATTATATTTTTCTACTAATGCTTTTGCTTTTTCAACAATATACTTATTTTTTATCTCAAATCCTACTGGTTCAAACAAGGCTTTCATAGTGAATCTTGATAATAATGGAGCGGGAATAACTTCTTTATAATTTTTTTCTTTTAAATTTGTTGTAAAAATTATTAAGTAACCATTAAGATCATACTCATTTTCATTTAAATCAGTAAATTTTCCATCTTCTAGTAGTTCGTAGAAAAAGTTAAAAATATCTGTATCTGCTTTTTCGAACTCATCTATTAATATAACTTTTGAATCACTATTTTTAATTTTATTTGATAATTCACCACCTCTTTCACTACCATAATATCCTTTAGGTGAACCTATTAAACTATTTATTGCTCCTTGAGTTTTATAATTTCCTAAGTTTATTTTTATTATATTTGAACCACTAAAAAATGTTTCGTGTATAATTCTAGCCAATTCCGTTTTTCCAGTTCCGGAATCTCCACAAATCAAAAGAGACATTATTTTTATTTCGCCTAGATTATAAAGAATTGAATAATTTTTTATTTGATTAATAAATTCTTCTTTAAATTCTTTATGCCCATATAATTTTTTATTTAAATTTTCTTCGAGTGAATTTATTTGTTGCTCGGTCAAACTACTAAAGTCAAAATATGATTCAGCGCTATTGTTATATATTTTTTGAATTGGTATAACTTCATCTATATATTGTCCAAAATCTTCTTTAAATCTTGTAAGCGAGTTATAATTAATTATTATATGCCAATTACTTTTAATTCTTACTTGTGAAATTATATTATCTATTACTAGTAAATTTTCGTTTGAACTTCGATACAAAGTAGTTATATCTACATAAACCTCATTTTCGTTAGTTATCAGAGATAAGCTATTGTTATTGTTATTTGATGCAATATCATACGTGGAAACAATTATATCATTATTTTGTTTTTGTTTTTTAAATTCATTTAAACGCTCAGATGTATATGAATAAATTATTAAGCCATTATTCATTGCTATCAGCTCCCTTTATGTCTAAATCCTGAACGATAGCTATTAAGTCAATATATATCGCTTTATTTTTTTCATTCATTTTTTCATTTTTAGTGTTTCTTTTTGGAGTATTGGATTTTAGTAGGTCTTCTTCCATATAATGACCATTTTCGCCAATTTCTTGTAAATAATTAAACGTACTATTATTTTTATATTCATAATTATCAGTTCTATATATACCAATAATATTTACTTTTCCTACTTCTAAATCATAAATAGAATAATCATTTTCAAATTCTTTTTCAGTTTTTATAGGAATTGATATATAGAATTCAGTATTTTTTATTTTTCCTTTTAGACTATATTTATAATCTTTTAAAAGAATATTTCCAATCGCATTAATATCTATATTTAAAGTTTGTCCATCACTTACAGTAGAAATATTACTATCTTTAAATATTCCAGATAGCATTGAGTTAATTTGTGCAATTTCATCTCTATTAACTATTTGTAGTTGTACATCATCAATTTTTATTAAACTTCCGTTGGTTAATTTTTTATCATCAATTCGTTTACATTTTTTTATTATTTCACTCAAATAGGTTGAATTAGTTTCTTTAATTTCTTGGAGTTCTTTGTATTCATATGTTTTTGTTGTAGAGTTTTCGTTTGAAATTGAAGGTACAAAAGAACTTTTATCTTTGGTCATATTTCCACCTAGTGATAGAGTCATTTTTTGAGTTTCTTCATCTTTAACACTCAATTCTTCTTTTGCTTTTCTCCTATTGTTTATTAACATGCATATTTCAAATACTTTTGGATGATTAATGTAATAGATGTTAAATAAGTCATTCTTTTCCTTACATTCTTTCTTTCTGAATAGTATACTTATAAAATTATAGTTAAATAGTATTACTATTATGACAACTGCAATCCAACATAAAATTGCAACTTTATATATGATTGGTAAAAAAACACCAACTATATAAAATAAAATCATTATAAAAGCAATTTCAAATATCATTTTTAATATTTTAATCATTATTTGCATCATATCCCTCCTTTAAGAATAATTTGTTTTCTATTATATCACTTTGTTTATCTTTTTTAAATAAATACAAGGTAAAATCTAGAATAATTAGCAATTATATAGTATAATTTTATTAGTGGATTTCTTGTTTAGGGGGTGTTGTATGGAAACAATTAATAGAGAGTTAAAAGATTATATTGAACAACAAATATTACCAATATATAAAAATAATGATTCTGGTCATGGCATCGAACACATTCAGTATGTTGTTAAAAGAAGTTTAAGGTTTGCTAGTCAATATCCAAATATAAATCTTGATATGGTATATGCTATTGCTTCTTTTCATGATATAGCACATCATATAGATAAAGATAACCACGAAGTATTATCTGCTAAACTATTTTATGAAAATGAAAAAATGAAAGATTTCTTTGATGATAAACAAAGAAAAATCATAAAAGAAGCAATAGAAGATCATAGAGCATCATTAGAACATGAACCTAGAAGCGATTATGGTAAGATAATTTCATCAGCCGATAGAACAACTAGTATTGATTCTGTGTTGCAAAGAACTCATTCTTATACTACTAAACATTACCCAGATTTAGATTTATTCCAAATGGCTGAGCGTTCTTATAATCATATGTTTAAAAAGTATGGTGGTAATGGTTATGCTAAAAATTACTGTTATGATGAAGAGTATGAACAATTTAAACGAGATGTTGAAACAATTTCAAAGAATAAATGGGAGTTTACAAAAAAGTATTTGGAGGTAAACAGAATTATGGATTTAAAAGAGAAAGCAAAAATATTTGCAATAAATGCTCATATGGGGCAAACCAGAAAAAGTGAACCTGATAAACCTATGATAATACATCCTATTAGTGTAGGTATGCTATTAGAAGAATATGGCTATGATGAAGCAGTAGTAGCTGCAGGTTATTTACACGATGTCGTAGAAGATACTAAATATACTATTGAAGATATAAAAAAAGAATTTGGTGATGAAGTTGCAAATTTAGTTATGAGTGCATCAGAGCCGGATAAATCATTGTCTTGGGAAGAAAGAAAAGCGCACACTATTGAAGAAACTAAAAAGTTACCATTAAGAAATAAGCTAGTTATTTGTGCAGATAAGATAAATAATTTAGAAGATTTAATGCTTAAATTTCAGAAAAGTGGAAAAAGAGATTTTTCAGCATTTAAGCGAGGCGAAAAACAACAAAAATGGTATTATACAAGTGTATATGAAAGTTTAATTTCTGGTGAAAATGAAAATTTACCTATATTTAAAAGACTTAAAAATGTACTAGATATTGTATTCGCTGAAAAAGAAGATTTATATTTAAGAGATACTATTTTTGATGATAATAGAGAATATTATGAAAAACTAAAAAAGCTACATGCACAAAAGGTAGAATTACAAAAATTAAAAGCATTATGTGCATTATCAAAACCATTTGTTATTGAATTTAGTGGTACGCCTAGAACTGGTAAAACTACTACAATAAATAATCTATATGATTTCTTTAAAAAAGGTGGCTTTAATACTGCTATAATTGAAGAATTTACCACATCTAGATATTATAAAGAAGTATTTAAACAAAAATATAAAGATGTAAGTTCTACTGAATCAAATATGGCAATAATAGAAGAAGTTACAAGGCAATTAGAAGAGACACTTAATTCTGGTAAAGAAATAATTCTAATTGATAGGTCTATAAATGATAGACAGATTTGGAATTATAGAAGATATATTCGTGGTGATATGCCAGAAGAACTATACGTTGAATCAAGAGAGAAGTATCGTGCATTATCGAGAAAGTTAATAGATTTTCTAGTTATTACATACGCTGAGCCGCTAATTTCATTAAAAAGAGATTATAACTCGAGTTTAGCACTGGAAAAAAGAAACTTTTTAAATATTGATAATTTAAATGAATATAATAGAAGTTTAAGAGATTTAAAGGAATTATTTGAAATGAGTGTAGATGATTCGATTTTACTAGATACAAGTTCAATGGGTATGGATGAAGTTTCTGTAGAAATTGCATCACAAATAATGCCTGCTATGAGAAAAAGATATATTAAAAGTTTTAAACAAAAATATAATTTAAAGTAATACAACCTAAAAAGGAAGAGCAACTCTTCCTTTTAAAATTACTTTATTTGGTATTAATAATAGAATTGTCTTTTTCTTTTTGGATATCTTTATCAAAATTATTAAGATTATTTTGTATGCCTTCAGCTCGTTTGGTTATCTCTTTACAATACTTATCATACTTGTAGAGTTCTTTGATTTTAGGTTTTATATCATTTATTTCGGCAAGTATTTGAGTTTGCTTTTCTTCAGTTTTTGCTCTATGATATCTTTTCCAAAGATTTTCTCTTGTACCTTTTAATTCGCTTAATTCATTAAAATTATTTTTAGCAAAGTTATCTAAATCTTCTTTTGTAATAATATTATTCTCGTGCATAAATATAACTTGCTGTGAAATTTGCTCTAATTTATAAACTTCTTTTCTAATAGAGTATGGAAGATATTGTTTAGGATGATTCTTTGGGAATACTCCTAGTAGATAACAATAGTATAAATATAATCCATATATTCCTTTATGGGGTTTATTAGTCCTAGAATATTCTTCAAAGATAGATTTTTGTGGCATAGGTCTAAATACTATTTGTTTTGATAAATATAATCGTTGGTTTAATCTTTCTTTTGAATATTCTACACCAAATACATTTTCTATTCTAACTTTATCTTCACCATCTCTATAAATAGTTATTATACCATTACGAGAATAAACTTTATAACCTAATGATTTCATTCTTTCAAATAGTTGTTTTAAAGTAACTGAATAACTAATAACATTATCTAAATCTTCTTTAAGAGTTTTGTAATATTCATCGTTTGAAATACTCTTGGTGAAAGTCTTTTTATAAAACTTATCTTCATCTAATACAGATAGACCATATTCAGAGCATAATGAATCAGAAATATGTCTTATCTTTGATATATTGGTTAGGTTGTTATTATATTTCTTACCAATTTTAAAAGAAACAGAATTGATTATGAAATGGTTGTGAATATGATTAGTATTTTGATGTTTAGCCACAACCACTTCATAATCTTTAAACATTTCTTCAGCAAACTTAACACCAATCTCATGAGCAATATCTGGAGTAACTTCTCCTTCTATAAATGACTGGTAACCATGATAAGCGAGAACTCCGTCTTTCTTTCTAAATCTCTCTTTAGTGAACTCCATATCGGCACAAGGATTATCTTCATCACAATTTAAGCAACTGACATAACAAACTTTTTCTTGTTTAAAATTATAATCTTTAATAGGTTCTTCTAAATAACTATATGATTCTCTATTACCATAATCTTTATTAAGAGTCTTTTCAGGATTGATGATATAATTTATAGACTGCTTTAAATTATTCTTAATACTCCAAATTGATGTTGTCGCCATTATAGGTTTATCCTTTCTTTTAGAGTGGTGGGAGTAATACCACCTTGCTTGCTTATGACAACATCAGACATAAATTAACTCTTTTAGAATAATTTCTTCAGCAGTATTCTTATAATTATTCATCAATTTTACCCATTCAAGTTGATTATTTTCTTTATTTTTTTCAGATAGTATTTCATCGTTTTTAATATAGTTATCCATTAAAGTTTTTAATCTTTTTTCACATTCAATACTTACTGAAAAAAGATGGTTTGTTAGTTTGTTCTTCATTAAAAGTGTCTGATATAATCCTTTTTTGCGTTCCTTAATATACTCTAGTCTTAATAATCCATACTTGTTTATTTCTCCATAGTTTTGATTTTCTATCACCAAATTGGGTAATAAATAATCTCCAATTTTTTTATAATCAATATTCATAATTTAATCAAATCCTTTCTAATTTTCTAATAATTTATTTGTTTTGTAGCTTATAATTCCATATTTATCTTTAACATTATCTACTGTAATAGGAAACTTTTCTTTAAGTGAAATTGCTACAAATCTTATAATTTTTTCATTATCTTTTGGTTGATATTCTAAAATAACTTCATTAGTTTCTTCATCAATTGTTTCATACATTTCATAAAAAGATGTTTCAAAGTGCTCGTTCATTTTAGATAAATATTTATCTAATTGCTCTTCATTCATTCTGCCACCTTTTATACATTTTTTTTTATTACCAACCATAACAGGTACTGCTATATCAAAGATACCTGCATCATAGAACTTTACTAATTGTCTTATAAATCCGTTTCTAAAATTAATTTTTTCAAGAATTAAATTACCTTTACTATCTTTCTTTATCTCAATAGTATCAATAAATTTTGATATAAATTTTTGTTTTTCAGATTTGTCCATACCATTCCATTTAGTTTTTAAAACACTATTTAAAGTATCAAGTCTAATCATTTTTTCTTTTTCTAAATCTCTCTCAGCAAGTAATTCATGCGGAGAGTAGTTAAAAGTTTCTAAATTAACTAACTCTAATTTTTTACTTTCAAGGTTAGCAAGTTTATCTTCAATTAGTTTATAATCTTCTTTAAAATCATCAATTTCAACAATGCCTTTGATATACAAATTTTTAATTCTATTTCTTTGCTTTTCTAAATCTCTAATCTCTTTATCAATAGAAGTGGTATCAATATTATTAGTTTTATCTTCTAATACGGGTAGAAAGAAATTTTTAACTGCCATATCATATTCTAGTAAATCGTAGATAAAATCTCTCAATAAACATTCTACATGATCTTCATTAAAGTTGATGCGACAATGCTCGCAAGTGTAGTACATATACTTTCTTTTAGTACCACCAGAACCTTTGCATTTCATAATTCTACTACAATTAGGACATTTTAATCTTTGAAAGAAAGTATAAACTCTATCTCTAGTATAAGTCCTTTGATTTCTTTCTTTTTGCCTTTGACATTCTTCCCATTTAGCACGAGATATAATAGGTTCTACAACATTCATATACACAATAGGTTCTAAATTTTCTTGTTTACCAATTCGTTTATATTGTTCATAATCTCCCATATAGATTTTATTATCAATAATTTTTTGTATAGTTGTATCTTTCCACTTCTTTTTAGGATAAATATTGTTTTCTTTAAAGTAGTTAGCAATTTGCTGAAAACTTTTACCTTCTAAATACATATCAAATATCTTTTCTACATAGGGGCGAGTAGCATTATCTATAACCATTCTTTTATCATCTGCACTCTTATAACCAAATGGTCGCTGCCCTGGAATATGACCCGACTTAATGGCTCCATTTAATCCAAATTTTGTTCTTTCTGATACAATTTCTATTTCTAGTTGAGATAAAACAGTAAGCATTCTTACAAAGAATCTACCATTAGCAGTAGAAGTATTAACATCATCTCTATCACATACTAAATAACAATTATATTTTTCTAACTCTAATATAAGTTCTTCTAAATCACGAACTGAACGAGTAACTCTATCTAGTTTGTAGGCTACAATATAATTAATTTTTCCATCTCTCATATGTTGTAGCATTTCTTGAAATGCTGGTCTATGTTCCATATCCTTAGCAGATATCCCTGCATCCTCATAGACTTTATAAACTTCTAAATCCTTAAAACTACATAATTGAAGCAACTTTTCTTCTTGCTCTCCTAAACTGAATCCTTCTCTTGATTGATCTTCGGTTCATACACTTAAAAGTGAGAAAAAATTTAAAAAATTGGTTTGAAATTGTATGT
>NBJMC04201__coassemble_1061_pt1 | contig 15721 bp, 17 predicted proteins | sample NBJMC04201__metabat2_high_PE_001 | metagenome-assembled genome bin NBJMC04201
GGTCGTAGTTGTCCGTAAAAAAATTCTTGATACGATGAGAATATTTAAACCCGCAATTTCTGTAAAATCCGAGTGTTATTGATGTACCAAAAAGTTTAAAAGAAGAAAAAACAGTTTTAGTATCAAAATATATTGATAAAAAAGAATATAATATTAAGAAAAAAACTAGTGTTTATATTTAAAATATCAGATTGATTTCTGATATTTTTTTAAATTTGTATAAAAATATTATTATAAAAATAAAATATAGTGGTGGATACTATGAAAAGAATAAGATTAAAGAAAAAAATTAAAATAAAAAATAGTATAGTAATTTTATTTTTATTATTTATTTCTTTGTTAATGGCTTTTAAATTTATTAATTCAAAAGTTAATCCTGTTTTATTAGATTATGCTAATATGGAGGCAAGAAAATTATCAAGTATTATTATTAATGATGCTATAAGTAAAAATTTTAAAAGTATAAATGTCGATGATTTATTTATAATTACTAAAGAAGGTAGCGAAATAAAATCTTTAGATTTTAATCCTATAATAGTTAATCAAGTTTTAACAAATACAACAACTTTAATTCAAACAAATTTAAAATATTTAGAGCAAGGAAAAATAGAACTATTAAATTTAAATACCGATGCTTTAATTGATTACAATACTGATAAGTTAAGACAAGGTATTATTTATGAAATACCTAGTGGTGTTATATTCGGGAATTCTTTTTTAGCTAATATTGGGCCTAAAATTCCAGTCAGATTTAGTATAGTTGGAGATATAATAAGTTATGTTAATAGTAATGTTAAAGATTATGGAATTAATAATGCTTTAATTGAGGTAAATGTGGTTTTAGAATTATCAATTCAAGTTATTTTACCGTTTGTTACAGATAAAATAAGTATAGAGACATCTATTCCTGTAGCCTTAAAACTAATTCAGGGAAATGTTCCAAATTATTATTTGAATGGGATACAAAATTCACCTTCTATTGCCGTTCCTTTTAATTAATCTTATTGTATAAAAATACTAGTTGTGTTATACTAATTACAGGATGTGATAATTTGAAAAAGATAAGATGGGATAGAGTTATAATATTTTTAATTGGTGTAATACTTGTTTCTTTTATTTGTTTTAGCTTAATAAAAACATTATTTGTTGGTGTTGTCGAACAATTTACAAATGATAAAAAAATTGTCGCTTCCACTTCTTTGACAGTTCCACTTTATGATTTTGATTATAACGAAATAATCCAAATAAAACGTGGTGAGGAAGTAACAATTTTGAAAGATAATATAATTAATAATGAACAAGAATATTCTCAAGTAAAATATGATAAAAATGAATACTATATATTAAGTAGCAACTTAGTAGATGATATAAATGATGCAGTTTTAGAAAAAGAAATGTATGTAAGAACTTCTGTTACATTATATGAGAATTTAGAAAGTATAAAAATAAAAGGTTTAGTTGAAAAAGGTGAAAAATTAGAAGTATTAGGATTTAATTCTATTAATGATGATGGCTCAGTTGATATGTATAAAGTTAAATATAATGAACAAGATGGTTATGTTTATGGTAAATATCTAGTGAATAATTATGAAGAATCTATTTTAAATTATGATGAAGAAGGAATTTATCAAATTCACAAAAAAAGAGGCGATTCATGGGGTGGTGGAGATGCAGGAACTCTAGATTATTATCCATATGAAAAGCCAAAATTTGAAAATAATGTTATGCCTAGTGAAGTAAGAAGTTTATATATGGACGCTAGTGCTGTATATAATGTTGATGAATATATTAAACTAGCTAAAGAATCCGGTATTAATGCAATCGTAGTCGATATTAAAGATGGTATAGTGGCATATCCAGCTAATGCGATGAAAGAATACTCAATTACTAACTATAATAGAGCAATTAATAGTTATGAAGAATATAAAAATGCCATAAAAAAAATTAAAGATGCTGGTTTGTATGTTATCGGTAGAATTACAACATTTAAAGATAGTAATTACGCGACTGATCATCCTGAAGATACAATTTTAGATACTGCTACTGGTAAATCATATAATCATGATGGTTCTTATTGGCCAAGTGCATTTAGTAGAGATGTTTGGGAATTTAATGTTAGTTTAGCTATCGAATCAGTGAAAGAAATGGGATTTAATGAAATTCAATTTGATTACGTTAGATTTCCTGATCGAGTACAATCTTTAGAAAAGGCTGGCAAAATAGATTATAATAATACTTATAATGAGTCAAAGGCTCAAGCTATTCAACGATTTGTTATGTATGCTTGTGATGAAATTCATAAATATGGTGCTTATGTATCAATTGATGTATTTGGAGAGGCAGCTCACACTTATGTAACGCCATATGGTCAATATTGGCCTGCTATTAGTAATGTGGCAGATGTGATAAGCGGTATGCCTTACCCAGATCATTTTGGTAAATATGATTATAACTTTAAAGAACCAGTTTGGACTATTCCATATGATTTGTTATATAAATGGGGTAATGAATTTGTAGTAAATAGACAAAAAGAAATTCCTACACCTGCCATAGTTAGAACTTGGATTCAAGCTTATGATGCTATAAAGGAACCTAAAGTAATTTATGATGCTGATATGGTATCTAAAGAAATACAAGGATTATATGATGCAGGTTTAACAGGTGGATTTATTACTTGGAATGGAAGCTCAAGTTTAACTAAATATAAGGAAATTTCTAGTGCTTTTGGAAAGGAATACTAATATGAAAAAAATCATTCTAGAGGAAACAGAATACATTTTAGAAAAAGAATATAAAAACGGATTTGATTTAACAGAATTAACTAATAGGTATACTGATTATTTTAAAGATTATGATTATATATTAGGTGATTGGGCCTATAATAAATTGAGATTGAAAGGATTTTGTAATAAGGATAATCCATTATTTAACGAAATAAATGATTATAGTAAAATAGAAAGTTATATTAAAGATAATTGTGCGTATGACTGTAAATATTTTATAATAAAGAAGAAATGATTAATATATCATTTTTTTTTGAATAATTTAAATAGATATTTTTTGAATTTATGAAGGAAATTAACATACTTTTGCCGAATATAACTAGTAGGAGGTAATAATGAAGAAATTTTATACAGCAAGGTATGAACCGATATTTATGAAATCGGTAGTTAAACCAAATATTTTAAAACCTTTACTAGAATATATTTTAGAAAAAGAAATTATTGAATTACAAATATTAAATCCCAATTTAATTCAAGATACATATAAAACAAGAGGCCAAAGATTAGATTTGTTAGTTAAAACTAAAGATGAGATGATTAATGTTGAAATAAATTCAAACTATAATGAACAATAATGGTAAGAAATCTACATTATGTTTTTAAATTAGCTAGTGAAAACACAGAAAGAGGAAACAAATATAAAGTAGATAATAAGATAGTTCAAATAAATTTAAACTTTATAAATAGTAAACATGAAAAATGTGAATATTTATTATATGATAAAACGCATAAAATAGAATTAACAGATTATATAAAAATATATAATATAGGTATAGACAAATATATCAAAAATTATTATAATAATAGCAAGAAGTTTACCAAAGGTGAAGAATTAATTATCATGTTAGATTTAGAAAAGAAAGAATTAGAAGAACTATCAGAAAAGAGTGAGATTGTGGATAATTTTAAAGAAGATGTAATAAAAGCTAATGAAGATGAATTAATAGTTAATTGGATAAGTAGAGAAGAAGAACAAAAACAGTACGAAGAAGTTTTATATGAAAAAGGTCTTAGTCAAGGTAAGCAACAAGGTTTATCAGAAGGAATAGAAAAAGGTTTAATGAAAAAAAGTAATGAAATTGCTAAAAAAATGTTAGAATTAAATATGGATTTAGAAACAATATCAAAAGTAACAGGTTTAACTATTGATGAAATTAAAAATTTTAAAAGCTAAATTGATAACTATTAAAATAAGCAAAAAAATATATTTAAACAAAAGACTGTAAATATTTTATAATAAAGAAGAAATAATCTTCTTTTTATTTTGATTTTATAGTAAAATAATATAATGGTGGTAAAGATGAATGCGTATGATTTTGATAACACAATATATGATGGAGAAAGTATATATGATTTTTTTATCTTTTGCTTAAAAAAAGATATATGGTTAATAAAGTTTTTTCCTTTAGTTTTATTTAGATTAATACAATATAAATTAAACTTGTTAAATCTAGACAAAATATATAAAACAGCTGAAGTAATCGTTAATTCTTTTTTTGAACATTCAAAATTAAATTATGATGAATTAATTGAAGAATTTTGGAAAATTAATCAAAAAAAATTAAAAAAAGAATTTTTAGATATGTTAAAAGAAGAAGATTTAATTATAACAGGATGCCCTAATTTTTTGATTAATTATATTAAAGAAGAATTAAAAGTTAAAAATATTATATGTACAGATTTTGATTTAACAAATAAAAAAATTAATTTTATTTGTTTTGGAAAAAATAAGGTAATTGCATTTAAGAATAATTATAAAAATAAAATTAATAAATTTTATACTGATTCTTTAGCAGATATTCCGTTTATGAAGTTGGCTAATGAAGTATATTTAGTAAATAAAGATAGTATAAAGAAAATAGATAAATCAAAATATATCTAATTTACAATATTTTAAAAAAATGGTAAAATTAATAATAGGTGATTAAGATGAATGATATATATAAATCTTATCTAGATAAGGTAATGGAATTATGGGGGTTACTTTGAAGTAGATAAAAAAATAGAAGATATAAAAAAATTAGAAATTAAGATGAATGAACCTAATTTTTGGGATGATTCTAATAAAGCTACTAGTATTATTGATGAAGTTAATAGTTTAAAAAAAACGGTTGAAAGAATAACTAATTTAAAAAATAAAATTGAGTCAAATCTAGAATTGTTAAAAAGTAACGATTTAGAGTTTGTTGAATTAGTAACTAGTGAAGTTGATGAAATAAAATTAGAATTAGATGAATTAGAAATTTTTGTTTTATTAAATGGTCCTTATGATAAATATAACGCTGTATTAGAAATTCATCCGGGTGCTGGTGGCACTGAAAGTTGTGATTGGGCTAATATGTTATATAGAATGTATACTAGATGGTGTGAGAAGCATGGTTACAAATATGAAATAGTTGATGAACAAAAGGGTGAAGAAGCAGGAATTAAAAGTGTTTCAATGATTATTTATGGAACTAATATATTTGGATATTTAAAAAATGAGAAGGGTGTTCATAGATTAGTTAGAATTTCTCCTTTTGATTCTAATGCTAGACGTCATACATCTTTTGCTTCTGTTGATGTTACTCCATATATTGTAAATGAAGATATAGACATTGAAATTAAACCAAATGATATTAGAATTGATGTATATAGGAGTACTGGTGCTGGTGGTCAAGGTGTTAATACTACAGATTCTGCTGTTAGAATTACTCATTTGCCAACAAAAATAGTTGTTACATGCCAAAATGAAAGAAGTCAAATTCAAAATAAAGAAAAAGCTTTAGAAATATTAAAAAATAAATTATATCAATTAGAAATTGAAAAAAAGGAAAAAGAATTGAAAGAATTAAAAGGTGAACAAGCTGATATAAATTTTGGATCTCAGATTAGAAATTATGTTATGCATCCATATTCTTTGGTTAAAGATTTAAGAACTAATGTAGAAACTAGTAATGTGGCTAAAGTTTTAGATGGTGATATTGATATGTTTATTAATAGTTGTTTGAAAGGAATTAGATAGTATGTTTTTTAAAAAAAAGAAAAAAGTAATTGTTAGAAGAAATAATTGGTTAATGGATTTTGCTATCTTTTTATTAGGCGCAACTATCTTTGCTATTTCATTTAATTTGTTTTTATTACCTAATAATATCGCTGTTGGTTTTAGTGGTTTATCCGTTATAGTTAATAGTGTTTGGGGAATTAAGCCATCTGTATTTTTATTTATAAGTTACATAATTTTAGGTATTTTGAGTTTTATTTTTTTAGGTTTTCATTCAACTAAAAAAGCAGTTATAGGTTCAATGATTTATCCTATATTAGTAGAATTAACTTCTTATATGACATCATATTTTGATTTTTATGATATTGAAAAAATAGTTTTGGTTTTTATGGGGGCTTTAGCAAGTGGTTTTGGCTCTGGGTTGGTCTATAAAGTAGGATATTCAACTGGGGGGACCGATATTATAAACATGCTTATATCTAAATTTTTTAAGCAACCAATTGGTAGGTGTCATATAATTAGTAATGCATTTATTATTGTCATTGGATATTTAATTTTTGGTATTTCAACAGTTATATATTCAATAATTGTTGTTTATGTCATGAGTATAATTATTGATAAAGTAATGATTGGCATTTCTGAGTCTAAAACGTTTAGAATTATTACGTCTAATGAAACTGATGTAAAAAAGTTTTTACTTAGTAAGTTAAGTCATGGGGTAACTATATTAAATGCAAGAGGTGGTTATACTGGCAATGTTGTTAAAATGATTTATTGTGTTGTACCAACTCGCGAATATTTTATAGTGAAAGAAGGAATTTTAAATTTAGACCCTGAAGCAGTTATTATGATATCAGATGTATATGAAGTTATAGGTAATAAATAGGAGGATTTATGGATTTAATAAAAATAAAGAATGTTTATAAAACTTATAAAACTGGCGTTACTGCAGTTTATGATTTAAGTTTAAATATTGAAAAAGGACAATTTGTCTTTGTAATTGGATCGACAGGTTGTGGTAAATCAACATTAATTAAAATGTTATATCGTGAAGAAAAACCAACAGATGGGACTATTAATATTGGTGGTATAAATGTTAGCAAATTAAAAAATAGAAATGTTTATAAGTTAAGAAGAAAAATTGGTGTTGTATTTCAAGATTTTAAATTGTTACCAAAATTGACAGTATATGAAAATGTTGCTTTTGCTTTAGAAATATTTGGATTGCCATCATCAGAAATTCACAGTAAAGTTTTAAAATCTTTAGAACTTGTTGGTCTAAAACATAAAGCTAAAAATTATCCTAATCAATTATCGGGTGGAGAACAACAAAGGGTTGCTATTGCAAGAGCAATTGTAAATGGGCCTAAGTTATTGATTTGTGATGAACCAACCGGAAACTTGGATGAAAATACTAGTATGGAAATTATGAAAGTATTAGAAGAAATTAATAAATTAGGAACAACAATTATTATGGTTACTCATGATACTGAAATAGTTAACAAAATGAAAAAAAGAGTTATTTTATTAGACTCTGGTAGAATTGTTAGGGATTATAAGGAAGGTGAATATACACATGAGAGCAATTAGAATTTTTGGAAGAAATATAAGAGATGCTTTTAAAAGTGTTTTTCGTAATTTTTCTTTATCACTTGCTTCAATAGCATGTATTATAATTACTTTATGTGTTGTTTCAATTGCTATTATTTTATCCTATAATGTTAATAATTTTACTGTTAGAGTTGAACAAGATATGACTATTGTAGTATTTTTAAATCGTGATATAGAAGATGAAAGAATTAAAGAAATAGAAGATGAAATAAAAGTTTTAAACAATGTTGAAAGTGTTACTTTTAATGATAAAATGCAAATTGCAGAAGAAATGAAAGAAAGTAGTGAAGATTTGGCTGGATTTTTAGAACAATATGAAGATAGAGATTCAAATCCTTTATCAGATGCTTTTCATGTTAAAGTTACGGATGTTTTAACAATTGAGGATGTAGCTTTAGAAATAGAAAAAATAGATGGTGTTATGAGTGTTAAATATGGTGAAGGAATGATTGAACCATTAATCTCTACTTTCGATTTTGTAAAAAATATTAGTTATGGTGTTGTTATAGCTTTAGTTTTAGTTACAGCATTCTTAATATCTAATACTATCAAAATAACTATTTTTTCCCGTAAAAGAGAAATAGAAATCATGCGATTAGTAGGTGCATCAAATATTAATATTAAAATACCATTTATATTTGAAGGTTTATTTTTAGGAATTATTGGTTCAATACTGCCAATTGCAATTACAATTATTGGATATAATACATTATATACAAAATTTAATGGACAAGTTATTTCGCCTTTAATTCAATTAGTTGAACCACTTCCATTTACATATTTTGTTTCTTTAGTACTTCTTACTATAGGTATTTTAGTTGGTATGTATGGTTCATGGCGTGCAGTAAGAAAATATTTAAAGATTTAATTCCTTTTTGGGAATTTTTTCTGTTAAATAAACATTATATTTTTAATTAAAAAAAGGAAATGGGATGTTTTTGGTTAATATAACTAATAGAGGTGTAATTAAGAAAGGTGAAATATATGCAGTTAGAAGATATTAAAGGTATTGGACCTAAAACAGCTAATATATTAAGAAGATTAGGAATTAATGATAGTTATGATTTGTTAACTTATTATCCGTTTCGTTATGATATTATTAAAAGAACTGATTTAAATGAAGAGAAAGTTATATTAGATGGTATTGTAGAAAGTAATGCTGTTGTTACATATTTAAGAAATCATAAAGATAAAATGCAGTTTAGATTTAATATTGGTAAATTAGTTGATGTTGTTATTTTTAATAGAGGATTTTTGAAAAATAAAATAATAGTTGGTACTAAATTAATTATATTTGGTAAATATGATAAGAAAAAAAATATTATTGTTTGTAGTGATATTAAATTTGGTTCATTGGGAAATGATACTAAAATAGAACCAGTTTACCACGTTACTACTGGTATTAATAGCAGTCAATTAAATAGTATAATTAATTTAGTAAATGATGATGTAGTTGATTATATCCCTAATTACTTGAATGATAAGTATGAACTTATTAATAAATCAACTGCAATTAAAGAAATACATAATCCTCATAATGAAATAATGCTTAAAAAAGCTATTAATAAATTAAAATATGAAGAATTATTTTTATTTATGTTAAAGATGAATTATTTAAAATCTAAAAAAATTCAAGATGGATTAACTAGAAATGTTGATAAAAATAAAGTATTAGATTTTATTGATAATTTACCTTTTAAATTAACTTCTGATCAAATTAAATCAGTAGATGATATATATGATGACTTAATTTCTAACAAAAGAATGAATCGATTATTACAAGGTGATGTTGGAAGTGGTAAAACAATAGTTTCATTTATTGCTTTATATATTAATTATTTAGGTGGATATCAAGGTGCTTTAATGGCACCTACTGAAATATTAGCTAGGCAACATTATAATAATTTAATTAAATTGTTACCTGATTTGAAAGTCGTATTATTAACTGGTAAATTAAAAGCTAAAGAAAAAAGAGAAATATATAGTGGATTATTAGATGGTAGTATTGATGTTGTAATAGGTACTCACGCTTTAATAAGTGAAGAAGTTAAATATAAAAATTTAGGTTTAGTTATTACTGATGAACAACATAGATTTGGTGTTAATCAAAGAAGTAATTTAAAAAATAAAGGTATAATGCCTGATGTTTTATATATGAGTGCTACGCCAATACCAAGAACTTATGCTATTACCTTATTTGGTGATATGGATATTTCTAGCATTAAAACTAAACCAGCAGGTAGAAAAGAAATTATAAGTTATCTTAAAAAAGAAAGTGAAATTAAAGACGTTTTAACTAAGATGTATGAGGAGTTAAAATCTAATCACCAAGTATATGTTATAGCTCCTTTAATTGAAGAAAGCGAGAAAATATCATTAGAAAACGTAAAAAAATTGCAAGATAAAATGAATTTAGCGTTTGGCAAATTATATACGATTGATGTTATGCATGGTAAATTATCTAATAAAGAAAAAGAAGATGTCATGAAACGCTTTAAAAATAATGAAGTTCAAATATTAATTAGTACAACAGTTATTGAAGTTGGTGTAGATGTACCTAATGCTACTGTTATGGTTGTATTTGATAGTTATCGATTTGGTTTATCAGCTTTACATCAATTAAGAGGTAGAGTTGGTAGAAATGATTTACAATCTTATTTCATTATGATTAGTGATAAAGAAGCAGAAAGATTAAAAATACTTACTAAGACTAATGATGGATTTGAAATAAGTGAAGCTGATTTTAAATTAAGAGGTAGTGGAGATTTATTTGGCACCAGACAAAGTGGTGATATGCAGTTTAAATTAGCTAACTTAAAAAGAGATTTTAAAATGGTTGTTAAAGCTAAAGAAGATAGTTTAGAGTTTATGAATAAAAAAGATCCTAAATATAATTATATATATGATGTTTTAAAACAGTTGGATAGTTTAGATTAATATATTGTTAAATATCTTGACAAATTGATATTAATTCTCTATAATTATAATTGCGTGGATAACACGCTTGGGTCTCTTACTACAATATCACGTGAGTTGACCCAACCAAACCCCCTGAAATTCCCCTCGAGAGAGGGGAATACTTTTGTTTATAAGGGATTTTTAACTATTTTGGATTTATCTAGATACTATACTAGATACCAAATATGAGTTTTTAGATACTAAATTATTTTTTTATTAGAGTTTATTTAAATACCTAGATTTAAATTATCTATGGTATTTTTTACATCAGTTAGATTATTAGGAAACATATGAGCATAGGTATCTAATGTTTCTTTAGTACTAGCATGCCCTAAATATTTTGATACAGTTGTTACTGGTTGCCCAGTATTTATTAGTAAAGAAGCACAACTATGTCTAAAAGAGTGTAGTGGGATTCTTCGGATATCTGCATTTTGAGCAATTCTACCATTAATTCTAGCCATCATACCAAAAGTTAATGGATCATGTTCTCCGAAGATAAACCATTTATCATTGAAGCCATAGTACTTCTTTTTTTCATTGTATAAATCTACTAAATCATTATATAAGACATCAGTAAGAGGTAATGTTCTAATACTTTTAGATGTTTTAGGTGGAGTTAATTCATAGTACTTTTGACTATCCTTAACGCTATTAGCTTGTTTAGTAATAGATACTAACTTATTATTCCAATCTATATCAGACCATTGAAGTCCACGACATTCACCACGACGTAATCCACAATAATATAACATTTCAAACATTGCTTTATCATTTAAATTAGTAGTACCTGTTATATATTTTTGAAATTCTTCAAAAGTGTAAACATCTTTTTCTATTTTCATTTCATTTGGGTCTTTAAAGAACTCTATTTTTTTATAAAAACGCATTAGATTTATATCATACATTTTCATTCCCCAATTAAGAATAATCTTTAAGAACTTTTGAACATCATTTCTAGTAGAACATTTAATAGGTTTGTTCCATAAATCTTGTTGGAACTTATGATATAGGTTTCCGTCCATATCTTTTAATTTAACATTTTCAAAATCAGCAAAATATCTTCTTCTTTTTAAATATGTTTCCATTGTTCTTCTTCGAACTTTATTTTTTTGAGATTCGATATATTGGTCAGTAAGAGTACCAAATGTCATATCCATATCTCCACTAAATTCAACCTTACTATTTAAAAACTCTCTTTCAGCGTTCATTGCATCTAATTTAGTTTTATATGCTTTAGAAAAACTTTTTTTCCATTTCCCATTTTTATCTTTTTCATTCCAATAATATTTATATTTACGACCATCTTTAGTCCATTGATTTTTTGGTAATTTATATATTCCCATATTTCATTCCTCCTTTTTGTTGGAATTTATAAATATACCAGTTCGTAACAATTATATTTTATCATACAAACTACGAATATTTATAATCATCTCTCAAAATCATCTTTAGATTTTGAATGTTTCTTTAAATAACTATTTGTTTTATCAATAGCAAAATCTATATCATTTGCTTCATACCAAGTATATGGTATATGAAGAATATCAAATATTTTAGAAGTTAGTGAGAATATTTTATTTTGAATCTTCTTTTTAAACATCTTAAATTTATTATTTATTTCTTCAAATTTATTTTTCCATATATTTATTTCATTATCTTTTTCACTAATAATTTTCTTTTGACTATCAATAATTCTATTTTGTTCTTTATAAGTTTTACCTGATTTAAAATCATTAACTTCTTTAGTTAGAAGTTTAATTTCTAAATCCTTTTTAATATTATTTTCAGCAAGTTCTTTTGAGTAAGTAGATAGATTATCTATATCTTCATCTTTATATTGCTTAATAATACCTTTTTTAATAGGATTTAAGATATCTTTTGATGTTTCTTTATCAACTTTATCAATAAACTTGTTTTCGGCTTTATTTGCCTCTTTTAATAGTTCATTTTCTTTTCTTATTTCTTTATTTAAAGCATTTAATTCAATTTGTTGTTTCATAGCATTAGTTAGATGAGTTTTATCTCCACCAATTTCACCTCTAAATAAGTTATAACCTTTTGACTTAATAAATTCGTTATAATCATCTTGAAGTAGAGTATAAGAAGCATTACCACCTTTTTGTTTCCAAAATTGATCTGAATTTAGAAATTTACCTTTAATTGTTTCATAGATATTATTTCCATTTTTATCTTTCTTTTGAATTGGTACTAATTTCTTTTCTCCTTTTTTATTAGTTATTTCGTGTTTTAATTGATGACCATTTTCATCAAGTTCAAATACTTTTCTTTTAACTTCATTAACTACTGGAGTAAAATATATATGCATATGTGGTGTAGATTCATCAAGATGTATTGCTGCATATCTTATATTTTCTTTTCCTACGAAGTCAGAAATAAAGTTAAGACTTTCATCAAAAAATCTTTTTATTTCATTTGGTAGTTTATGATTTTCATCTATAACAACATGTCTGATTGGTTTACCAGCGTTATCACCAGTTTTATAAACTTCTCCAGTATCTTTAAATTCCATTCCGTAATGTTCAAAGAATTCTTGACCACTTGTTATGATTAATCCATTCAATACTTTTGTACTTTTCTTATTCGGATTATAGTTTATATTGTTAGAATAGAGATAATCATATGTAGAACTTGCTAGAGTAGGTCCGTCATAATTTATTAATTCTATATTATATGGAGTTCTAGTACTATCATATTTACCAGAACCTTTTCTTTCCTTTAATTCTTTATCTAGTCCACCAATATCTGATGCTTTAAACTTTTCTAATCGTAGTGCTTGTTTTCCTGAGTACATTTATTTTGACCTCCTTTCAATGCTTGTTTTAAAATAATACTCTATCTCACTAGGGCATAATATATGCCCAACCGTGAGCTAAGGAATATTCCTTAGAATCCTTTATGCTTGTAATAGCTAGAGCCAATACCTAATAAATAGGTAAAGGCATTCGCTATCACAAGATTAATTAAACGATATACTATATCATTTAATTAATAGATAATGAATTCACTATCGCCACTTCCAACCTTACAGGTCAGAACGTGCCACGTTCATTCATTATTTTCAGAAGGTTCTTCATAAGAACAATGCCATAATCTCTCGTTAGCAGTTCTTTTACTTGTTATATGAAGACCTTCTTTTTCAAGTAATTGCAGGTTTCTTTGAATTAAACCTCCAAGTTGTGTTGGAGTTAATAAAATATTTGTTTTAGATAAGATATCTGATATAGTGTAATCAAAATCTTTCTTAGCAACTGCATATTTTATAAATAGTAGTAGATTATAATCGGTTTCATCATCAGTGTTTTCATCAATAACACTAAAAGTTTGATTATCATTTCTTTTTAAATTTAATTCTAATCTACTAAAATCTCTTCCTTTATAATCTAAAGTTAGTTTATTACAATTATTTTTTGATTCTTTTAATTTCATAATTCCAGATGCGTCAGCAGTTAGTCCGACACTACCCATAATTCCATTACTTTTATTTAAGTGATGTGTAACAAATAATGTACAGTTATATTTTCTACATATTTCTTTAAACTTTTTAAATACAACATTATTTATTTCTTGATAATCATTTTGATTATAGTCACTATCAAATTTAATGTCTTTAAACATATCAATTATTACGAATAATGGTTCTTTATCAAAGGTTAATTCATGAATATCTTTTTCAATATCTCTGATATAAAAATCTTGAATATCATCTATATCTATAATGTGTAGTTTATCTACATTAGGTTTCAAATTCATCAATTTAAATCGATTATTTAATTGATTTATATCGCCCTCTGTGGTAATATATAAGACATGAGAGGGATTTACTTTGAATCCTAAAAAATCTTCTCCAGTAGTAAGAGAGAAGGCAAGTTGCTGAGCAAACATTGACTTGCCAACCTTAGGATGAGATACAAGTAGATAAACTCCATTTGATATCATTAAGTTTTCAACGATGATATCTTTTTTTATGCTTTTATTTAATTCATTTATCTGTTTCAATTTGTATCTCCTTTCTTACATTTTTTTAATTAATTGTTTACTAGAAACTCTAGATTCTAAATAAGGCATATCTATATCAAAGAATGCTACAACTTCTTTAGTTGGCACAACAGACTTTGGAATAAGATAACCTTGTTTTTCTAATTTTTCTTTTATTTTCTTTTTAGCCTTTAGTGCAGAATTTCTTCCTAGATGTCCTAACTTCATAATATCTTCTAGAGTACACCATTGCTTAGCTATTAAATTTAATGTTTCTTCTGCAGACATATATTTTTCCTCCTTTCTAAATTTTTTAATAATTATTTTTGTGGTGATACATAAATATAATACGTATCATCTATTGCGTTATAGATAATATATTTTTTCTTTCTCAATTCTCTAAATGCTAGAGCAACATCTTTTCTACTATCATTACTAAGAGAGTAGAGGTCAGTATTCTCAAGTTCATCATTAGTTCTAACTAGTAAAGAATTAAGCATACCTGTTGCTCCGATAGATAAATCTTTAGGAATTAAAAACTCTTCAATATTATCTTTCTTAAATAATCTCATATTCTTTACCTCCTCTTCTTTTGAATGTCCGATATTAAGGACAATTTAAATATAACACTGTCCGAAAACATTGTCAATACATTTTGACCGAAAAACTAGACAATTAAACAAAAACGTGGTAAAATTAAATTGTTGAGAGAAAAAAGGGAGAAAGAAGTGTTATTATGAACTCAGAAGAACTTAAAATTTTAATTGAATCTGCAAGAGTTGCAAAAGGTATTTCACAAAGAGAACTTGCTAAGTTAACAGGTATCAGTAGAAGTTCTTTAAATGATTTAATTAATGGTAAAATAAAAAAAGTAGATATTGATGATCTACGTAAGATTGCTGAAACTTTAGATATGTCATTACAAAAACTTTTAAAGGTCGCAGGATATGATGAATTTCTATTTTATTTTTCTAAAGATAAATATGCTAATAAATCTAGTAAAGATTTAAAAGACTTAATTGAACAATATAAAAAATCTGAATTAGAATTATTAGATTTTGATAATGAAAAAAGAAAAAAAGTAAGTGATGCAAGACAAAAGTTATTTTACACTATGGAACACTTACAAATAATGAAAGATGATAAGGATAGTTTATATACAATAGATAAAGCAATTGAAGAGATAAAATATGCTTTTGATGAATTAGAATTTGCAGAACATAAATATGATTATAGTAAATTACCAAAGAAAAACTAATTTATAGAGCGAAAAATATCAAAAATTCGTTTTATGAAAAATATAAAACGAAAAATCTAGAAAAATCGTTTTAAAATAAAGAGACCAACTATAATGTGTCAATAGAAAATTGAACATTTTTGAAATATA
>NBJMC04201__coassemble_1071_pt1 | contig 15595 bp, 14 predicted proteins | sample NBJMC04201__metabat2_high_PE_001 | metagenome-assembled genome bin NBJMC04201
GAAAAATATATAAAAGGATTTTATAATCTAACTAAAGAATATAAAAAAGAACACGATAAACGAATGGAAACTATGAGAGATGATAGAAAGAAAACTTTTAAACAAATGGTAGATGATTCAAATAATGTAGTTGCAGATGAATTACTATTTACAAGTGATAATGATTTTTTTAAAGATATGAGTAAAAGACAAATTAAAAAATTGGCTGATACTTGTATGGAATTTGTTTATGAAGATTTAGGTTATACAAAAGAACAAATATTACACGCTACACTACACCTAGACGAAAAAACACCACATATCCATTGTGTAGTTGTACCTTTAATTAGAAAATATGATAAAAGAACTAATACTGAAAAATATACTATTTCCAAAAAGCAATATATCAAAGATAAAGCCCATTTAAGCCAACTTCAAGACAAATACTATCAAAGACTAATAGACAAAGGTTTTGGCCTAGAAAGAGGCATTAAAAACAGCGATAACGAGCATATTTCAATAAAAGAATTTAAAAAGATTACAAGAAAACTAGATAATAGACTAGAACAACAAAATTATCTTATGACCAGAGACTTTGAAGAACTACAAGAAAAATTAAAAACTTCTAAACCTACAATAACAGGTAAAGAAGTTAAGATTGATAAAGACACCTATGATACATTAAATAATTTTATGAATACGTCAAAAAGAGTTATTAAAGATATGCCTAGAAATCAAGCATTATTTAAAGAACTAACTGATTATACACAAACCTATAAAGATTTAGAGAACGAAAAAAGAAATATTGAATATGAAGTTAGAAGATTAGAATATAAAAATAAAGAACTACAACAAGAAAACAATAAATTAAAAAGTTTACTAAATATCATAGTTCAAGCACTAAAACAATTCTTTAAAAAACTACTTAAATTAGGAACTGAAAATGATAAAGATAAAGTTGTTGAGGAAATAACTAGTTATCACAAATTAGATTTATATACAAATAAAGATTTACACGATATAGCAGATAAAACACCTAGAGAAGATGAAATAAACGATTACTTATACACAAAAAATTATGAACATGATGGTAGAGATTTTGATATTTAAAAAACGAGCTACAGCTCGTGATAAAAGACTAAAATTCCATTTTAGTAACACACTACGCTATTGGCGAGCCAATAACGGTGTGAAAAAGGGAATATTCCCTTTTTAAACCCTATATAAGCATAATTTTAGCCAGACATAAAGCCAAGCAAAAATTATGTTTTTATTTTCAAAACTTTGTAATGAAAATAAAAAGAAAAGCCTATCGCCACTTTCACTCGCAAGCGAGCAAAACGTGCCACGGCTTTTATTTCCTAAATAATGAGAATAACTTTCTTTTTCTTTTAGGAGTTGATGTTTCAGCATTATTTGTATATTCAACATTACTTTCTTGTTCTATTGCATAAGCAGATAAATTATTTATATTATCAATAGATGCTTTCATTTGTTCTTTCTTTAATTCTACTGCAACTCTGTAAAACAATTCTAAATTCAAATAAACTGATATAGGTGCAATATTTCTATCTGCATATAATATTGCATCTGTCAACATAGCTCTATGTTTATCATAACAATATCTATCACTTTCAAATAATTTTTTAAAATCAACTTCTTCTAATTTATGTGGAATATCAAAGTTTGGTCCAACATTCCAATATGGTTTTTCACACATTTTTTGAGAAGCATCAATTGCTATATATGCATTGAGTTTTTTATCGAATACCAAATTACTTTTACTAATTGCTACCAACAAACAAGAGGCTTTTTTAAAAGTATCTAATTCTCCTTGAACATATTTTGTTTTAAATTCATCACAATAGAAAAAATAATCTTCGATTACTATGTCTATTCTTTTAGGGTCGATACTATCTACATTAACATTGTTTTCACTTAATCCATAAATAATTAAACTTCTTATATCATCTTTTGTAAGGTTTGCTTTTTCCATTCTTTTTCCCCCTTTAAAAATTAAGTAAACTTATTATATCACAAATTTTAATAAATTTAATATATTTTGATACATTCTGCTTAAAATATGGTATATTTATATTAGTTAGTAGTTATTACTACCTATAAATTTATGCTTAGGGTTGTTATACTTTTCTTCTTTAAGGCATCATTAAAAAGTTATTTGAGTTTTATATTTAATTTAATAAATTATAATAAAAAAGAATTTAATATATTACTAACAGAAATGTTAGTTTTTTTGTTATTATGATGAAAGTGAGGAAATTTAATGAAGGAAATAAAAATATTAGAAATTAAAAAAGAATTATCAAAAAAGACTATGACTTGCTTTATTTGGTCATAGTCTTACTTATATAGAATTCTTGTTAATATAGAAAACAAACATGCACATTGATTTCATCAATGAACGTGTGTAATCATATTAAATGCCTAGCTTCTTTTTTTCTTAAAAATAGATTTAATTAATTTTTTTACACCATTTTCTAAATTTTGAAAACTTACCGGATATTCAATTCCTTCTGGTAAATCCATTTTTATGTGTCCTTGTTTAAACCAAAAAACATCCCTTAATGAATACATTTTAAAATCAAGCAATTCACATTGTTGAACCATTTGCATATTTTCTTTTTTTTCTTTTTCTGACATTGAATTAAACTTAGTTGCAATTTCATTTTTTTCTTGAACAATACTTTGAGCTAAAGCTATTGTTTCTTCTTTAGATAAATCTTTTACTTCGTTATAATTTATCATCCAACTAAGACCTTTAAAAAACTCAATTTCTTCAGGTGCATCAAATTTAACAAATTCATATCTATTACTATCGTCTATAATAACAATTCCATTTCCAAATACTTTCATAAAAATAGATTCTGGTATTGGTAAATCTGTTTGATCTAAATATGTAATGTCATCTTTTTGAACATAAACACTATCATCAGTTATGATTTTCATTTTAAAACCTCCTTGAATAGGTTATATAATAACATAAATTTGTTTGAAATGCTATATTTTTAATTAAATTTGCAATTTTTATTTCCAAAAAACTTTTTTTTACAAAACATATTTTAAATACCTTCTTTGGGCAAATATATATCATGTATTTTAAAATTTATCTTTTTATTTTTTAATAAAGATGATATAATTTAAAATAGGTGGTAACATGTATACAAAGGATAAAAGTGAATTTAAAAACAAAATAAAAGGATTAACGGAAGAGGCAGTTATAGAAAAAAGAAAAAAATGTGGTTATAATGAATTAAGTCAAAAAAAGAAAAAAACTATTTTAAATATGATTTTTGAACAATTGAGTGATGCGATGATAATAATATTGTTTGTAGCAGCAATTGTTTCTTATTTATTAGGTGAAAAAGCAGAAGCTATTGTAATATTATTAATAATAATAATTAATATTATTATAAGTGTTTTTCAAGAAAAAAAAGCAGAAAATGCTGTTGAATTATTAAAAAGTATGAACGCTCCTAATGTTAAAGTTTTAAGGGATGGAGTAAGAAAAATAATATCAGCTAAGGAATTAGTAATTGATGACATTGTATTTATTGAAGATGGTGATATAGTACCAGCTGATTTGAGATTATTAGAAACATCTAGATTACAAATAGCAGAAGCAAGTTTAACAGGAGAATCTGTTCCTGTTTATAAAGATGAAAATATTGTTTTAGATGAGAATACTTTGTTAGGTGATAGAGTTAATATGGCCTATTCATCTACAATTGTTACTTATGGAAGTGGTATGGGTATAGTAGTAGCAATAGGGATGGATACTGAAGTTGGTAAAATAGCCAATATGTTAGAAAATGCAGATGAATTAGATACACCTTTAAAACAAAAATTAAATAAAATAGGTAAAATATTAAGTTTGGTCGGAATTATCATTAGTATAATTGTATTTATAATTGGCTTATTATATGGTAAAGATATCGTTGAGGTATTAATGATTGCAATTTCGCTTGCAATATCAGTTATACCAGAAGGCCTACCAGCTACTGCAACAATTGTTATGGCATTAGGTGTTCAAAGAATGGCTAAAAAAAATGCTTTAATAAGAAAATTACCAGCTGTTGAGACTTTAGGCAGTACTACTGTTATATGTACAGATAAGACTGGAACATTGACTCAAAATAAAATGACTGTTAAAGAGTATGCTTTATATTCCGATTTTATAAATGGCGAAGTAAATATAGGAAAAGTTAAAAACAAAGAACTACTTTATGCTTGCTCATTATGTAATAATGCAACCTTAGAAATAGGTGACCCTACTGAAATAGCTTTATTAGAGTTTGCTAAAAAAAATAATAGATTAGTAAAATATAAAAGAGTTTCTGAAATACCATTTGATTCAATAAGAAAAAGAATGACAACTGTTAATAAAATTAAAAATTATATAGTTTATACAAAAGGAGCTGTAGATACTGTTTTACCACTTTGTAATAAAATTTTAGATGGTAATAAAATAAAAAATTTAACTTATGAAGAGATTGATAAAATTTATGATTTGTGTAACCAAGCTTCTAAAAGGGCAATGCGTGTTTTGGCTTTTGCTTATAAAACTATTGATGATTTAGAAACTGATTTGGAAAGTGATTTGATTTTTATTGGCGTTGTATGCATGATAGATCCTCCAAGAAATGAAGTAAAAAAAGCCATTGAAACATGTCATAAAGCTGGTATTAAAGTTATTATGATAACAGGTGATCATATAGAGACGGCTTTGGCTATAACAAAACAATTAAATATATATAAAGAAGGCGATTTAGCTATTAGCGGTTTCGATTTAGAAAAAATAAGCGATAAACAATTGGATAAAATTGTATTAAAAACTTCAGTTTTTGCAAGAATTTCTCCAAACGATAAGTTAAGGATTGTAAATTCAATTAAAAGAAATAATAATATAGTTGCTATGACAGGTGATGGAGTAAATGATGCTCCAGCATTAAAATCTGCAGATATCGGAATTTCTATGGGGAAAAGTGGAACTGACGTTGCAAGAGAATCATCTGATATGATTTTATTAGATGATAATTTTAAAACAATAGAGTATGCTATTAAAGAAGGTAGAAGAATATATTCAAATATCCAAAAAGTTATTCAATATTTATTAGCAGGTAATATATCTGAAGTATTAGTCATATTTATTGCTATGATAGCTAATATTGGGACTCCTATTTTAGCTGTACATATTTTAATAATTAATTTAGTAACAGATACTATACCAGCTTTAGCAATTGGTGTTGATCCAGCTCCTTGTGATATTATGGATAAACAACCGATCAAAGTTGGTACTCTATTTGAAAAAGGTTTGATTTTAAGAGTTATCTTTCATGGTGTTTTAATTTCTATTATTACATTAATTGCTTATTATATAGGATGTCTTGATAGCCCAAAAGAGGGCGTTACAATGGCATTTATAACATTATCTTTATCACAAATTATTCACTCATTAAATCAACATTCTTCTACTATATCATTTTTTTCAAAAAAACATGCTCGAAATTGGTATTTGTATTTAGCGATGTTTATTTCAACTACTGTACTGTTAATGCTTGTTTTTGTAAAACCTATAGCAGAATTCTTATCTTTACAACAACCTAATTTATTTGAATGGACTGTAATAATATTATTATCTTTAGTTCCTTTAGTTGTTGTTGAAATATATAAATTAATTAAAAAATTCATCTGATGATGAATTTTAATTTGTATTTTTAATGATAATATGATAAACTTATCTAGTTGGTGATATTATGTTGAAAGTTAATAATTTAAGTTTAAGATTTAATACAAGAACTTTGTTTGAAAATGTTAATTTAGAATTTAATGGTAATAATTGTTATGGGATTATAGGTGCTAATGGAGCAGGAAAGTCCACATTTTTAAAAATATTATCAGGGAGTATTGAGTCTACTACTGGTGAGGTAATAATTGGTAAAGGTGAACGAATATCTGTTTTAAAACAGAATCATAACGAATTTGATGATATGACAGTTATTGATGTCGTTATAATGGGAAATAATAAATTATATCAAATAATGCAAGAAAAAAATAATTTATATATGAAAGAAGATTTCACTAATGAAGATGGAATGAGGGCAGCTATTTTAGAAGAAGAATTTGCTAGTTTAAATGGTTGGCAAGCAGAAAGTGATGCGGCAATTTTATTAAACAGTTTGGGTTTAGATAATAGTAAACATAATTTAATGATGAAAGAATTAAAAGATAGCGATAAGGTAAAAGTATTACTTGCTAGTGCCTTATTTGGAGAGCCTGATATTTTATTATTAGATGAACCTACTAATGGCTTGGATGCTAAAAGTATTATGTGGTTAGAAGAGTTTTTAATTAACTTTAAAAATACAGTTTTAGTAGTATCTCATGATAGACATTTTTTAAATAAAGTTTGTACACATATGTTAGATATTGATTATAACAAAATAACTTTATTTGTAGGTAATTATGATTTTTGGTATCAATCTAGTCAATTAATTCAAAAACAAATGAAAGAATCTAATAAGAAAAAAGAAGAAAAAATAAAAGAATTAGAAGATTTTATTAGGAGATTTTCAGCTAATGCATCTAAATCTAAACAGGCTACTTCTAGAAAAAAATCATTAGAAAAAATCGTTTTAGATGAAATTAAACCATCTAGTAGAAAATATCCTTATATAAATTTTGATTTTGATAAAAATGTTTCAAAAGAAGTTATTACATTAGAAAATATAAATTATAAAGATATTATTAAAAATTTAAATTTAACTATTAGACCAAATGATAAAATAGCTTTAATAGGAAATAATGAAATAGCTAAAACAGCTTTATTAGACATAATAAGTGGTAATTTAAAACCTGATAGTGGAACTATTAAAATAGGTGGTAATGTAAAATTAAGTTATTTTAAGAAAAACCATGATGAATATTTTAATGATTTAAATATGGTTGATTGGTTAAAACAATATAGTGATAATAAAGATGATAGTTATGTAAGAGGTTTTTTAGGTAGAATGTTATTTTCTGGAGAAGAAGTATTAAAAAAGGTTAATGTTTTATCAGGTGGTGAAAAAGTTAGATGTATGTTTAGTAAAATGATGTTAGAAAGATCAAATGTTTTATTATTTAATGAGCCCACTAATCATTTAGATATTGAATCTATTACATCATTAAATGAGGGATTAAATAGATTTATGGGTGTTTTAATATTTTCAACTTTTGACCAAGAATTAATTGAAACAGTAAGTAATAGATTAATTGAAATAAGATCTGATGGGACATATAAAGATAAACAGATAACTTATCAAGAGTATATTGAAAAATATGGAATAGGAGAATAATTACGCGAACAATTGACATTAGTAGTTTAAATTTTAAAGATCTTGATTTAATTAGTGATATTGGAAAAGAAGCTGATATTTTTTCTGATTATGAAACTGTATACAAAATATATAAAAATAATAATGTAGATTTAGAACTAAAAAATATGAAATTAGAAATTTTGTCAGTCCTTTCTATGGAAGGACTGGTATGTCCAAAGCAAAAAATAATTTGCAGTCAATTAGCAGGATATACTATGGATTATATTGATGGAAGTTATATTACTAGCTTAGATTTAACTAAATTAGAATTAATAGAATTGTTTAAAACAATATCAAGATTATTAAAATATTATCATAGAAGTGGTATAGTGTTAGCGGATATTAATTTATCAAATATTTTAATAAAATCGCCACAAGAAGTTTATTTTTGTGATGTTGATAGTTGTAAAATAATGGATTTATCTCATGACAGTATTCCATTTTTAGCCAATCATTTTTTAACTCAGTTCGGAATAGATGCAAAAAATATAAAAGTGGATGAAAATTTTGATAATTTATGTGTATTTTTAATTTTCTTATATGTTATTTTAGATAAAAAAAATATTTTATCTTTATCTAATTATAAATTAGATAAAAAATTAGAAGAAAAGGGATTTGAAAAACAAAAAGTATTTATTAAACAATTTAGAAGTAAATTAATTGAAGTTCCATATATTGAGGAAATATTATGAAAGTGAATAAAGAAGAAAAATTAATTGATTATTTAAAACAATTCAAAAATTATAAAACATTACTCAAAAATGGTAGTGTTTTAGTAAATGATAAAATAATTACCAGATATGATTATATGTTGAAAGTAAATGATGAAGTTACTATTAATAAATATAATAAATCAAAAGATATCAAGATTATTTATGAAGATAAAGATATTATAGTAGTAGATAAACCTTATAATTTGTTAACTATATCAAATGGTAGAGAAATTTCTTTATATAATTTAGTTAGTGAATATGTTAAAAATAACAATAAAAATAACAAAATATTTATTGTCCATAGGTTAGACAAAGATACTTCTGGATTAATTGTTTTTGCTAAAAATATAAAAATAAAAAATTACTTGCAAAACAATTGGAATAAAGTTGAAAGAAGATATTTAGCTTTAGTAAATGGTATTACTAAAGATTGTGATATATTAAAAAATTATTTACAAGAAAATAAAAACCATTTTGTTTATGTATCTAATACTGGTGCTTTAGCTATTACAGAATATAAGAAAATAAAAGAAATTAATAAAAATTCACTATTAGATATAAATATTAAAACTGGTAAAAAAAATCAAATAAGAGTACAATTAAGTCATATTGGGCATCCAATTTTAGGGGATAAAAAATATGGTAATAGTGATTATAAAAGATTATGTTTGCATGCATATAAGTTAGTTATTATTTTAAATAATAAAGAAATGGTTTTTGAAAGTAGGGAAGATTTATGGATGTAATAAATATTACTGAAAAAATGTTGATGAATGGTTTAGAAGATGGAGAGTATTATCAAGATGGCCAAATAATTACTAATAATTATGATGCAAAAAGTATGTGTTTAGTAAGAACTACTGATGTTTTTCCTAGTGATGGTTGTATCAGAAGCATGGCAAATTCAAATACATTATTGAAAACTTCATCAATGTTGTTAGGTGAAGCTTTAAATAATACTGATTTAAAAGATAAATGTCAAATAATGTATTATGGATATCGTTCGACTGTTCATTTTAGTATGAATGGGTTAGTAAGTAATCATGCTTACGGTAATTTTTCTAATCGTAATTTTATAATTATTGAACCTTTCTTTCATCATATCCAAGATTATATTATTTCTTTAAGAGTGGAAGATACTTATTTTAAAGATTTTGTTTCATTATCAGATGAAGCTTGTGTGATTTTATCAAAAGATAAGTTGGAAGAAATAAAAAATAAGGCTGATTATCAAGATTTTTTATTTAGCCATAAATTGTTTGTGTATGATTTTAAAGAAGAAGAAAAAAAGAAATTATTTTCTAATAACTCTTTAGAATTGGAAAATTATAATTCATTTTTTGAACAAAGATTAGTTAATTGCGTTTTAGAAAATTTAGGTTATCCACATTTTAATATAGGTAGTAATGGTTATGTAGATAATAATAAATCAGTTGATTATATGAATAGTTTTGTAGAAAAATTTAGAAAAGAAATGAAAATTGGAAATGAGCGTCATTTTAACAGCGAATTACATATGTTAGATAGCAAACAAAATAGTTTAAATTTAAAAACAAGTGATATAAATTATTATCGCTATATTGTAATAAATTCTGGGATAAATAATGAACAATTACTTTCATATATTAAATATTTTGAGTATAATGGTAATTATGATTCGTTTAAGTATTCTAATCTTTTATTTGATGAAGATGGTAATATAATTATGAAAGAAGAAATATTAGAAAAAATAAAAGAATTTATAAATAAAATTGGAATACAAAAATTGCTTTATTTAACTGAAGAATATAATAACTTATATATGATGCAAGAACAAAAGATAAAAAGATGATTATTTATCTTTTTTTTGATATAATTTAATAGGTGAGAATATGAAAAAAATAACCAAAAAAATAATAAACAAAATATCTAAAATTGATATTGATTATAAAAAAGAAAGAGTTTTAAAAAAAATAATTTCAAATGATAAAAATATAAAATATATTGATACATTTATATTGGTTAATGATCATAATGTTAAAATAAGACTGTTTATTCCTAAGGTAATTAATCAAACTATTATTTATTTTCATGGTGGTGGTTTTGTTACAGGAGATATTCATACATATAGTAAGACATGTTATGATTTAGCTAATAATACTAATTCATTGGTTATTTCAGTTAACTATCGTTTAGCGCCAGAATATCCTTTTCCCAATGGATTAATAGATTGCTATAACGTTACAAAATATTTATATAGCAGTGATAGTTTTTTAGATAATAAAAGTATAATTATAATGGGTGATAGTGCTGGAGGTAATCTTGCTAGTGTAGTATCTATTTTAGCAAGTGAAAAAAAAGAATTTAAAATTAAAAAACAAATTTTACTTTATCCGCTTACTTATCATATTCATGATGAAAATAGTATTTTTAATTCGGTTAAAGAAAATGGTAATGATTATATTTTAACTAATAAAAGAATTAATGATTATTTAAATTTATATGTTAAAGATAAAAAATATTTAAAAAACAAATATGTATCACCATTAAATGCTGATAATTTAAATAATCAACCTGAAACTTTAATAATAACTGCTAGTCTAGATCCTTTAAGAGATGAAGGAGAAGCTTATGGAAATAAGTTAATAAAATTTAATAATAAAGTTAAAATGTATCGAATTGATAATATACATGGCTTTTTTACCTTACCAATTTACAAAAAAGCAATAAATGAATGCTATAGTTATATAAATGAATTTTTAGGGGATGGTATACTTGAAGACAAAGTGGTTTAAATTAGATAATGCTGCTAAAATATTTCCACCTACAAGTAATAAAAATGATCCTAAAGTATTTAGGTTTACTTGTATTTTGAAAGAAAAAATAGATCAAAATATTTTACAAGAATCAGTTAATGAATCATTAATTTTTTTTCCAAATTTTAGATCAATATTAAAAAAAGGATTTTTTTGGCATTATTTAGAAACAACTAATCTAAATCCGATTGTAAAAGAAGAAAAAAAAGATATATGTAGTTCTATTTATAATAAAAATAAGAAAAAATTATTATTTAGGGTAAATTATTATAAAAATAGAATTAATCTAGAAGTATATCATGCTTTAACAGATGGAACAGGAGCTTTAGAATTTTTAAAAACGATTGTATATATATATGTTAGTAAAAAATATAATATTGAAGAATTTAGTTTTGATTATGATGCGTCATTAAATGAGAAAAGTAGTGATAGTTTTAATAAATATTATAAATTTCAATTAAATAAAATAGAAAAATCAAATAAAGTATATCAAATTAAAGGGGATAAATTAAATAAAATTAATGTTATAAATGGTTGTATGAATACTAATGATTTAATCTCTTTAGCACATAAATATAATACCACATTAACCTGTTTAATTGTAAGCATTTACATTTTAGCTATTAAAGAAAATATGGATTTAAAAGATGAAAATAAATTTATTGAAATTGATGTCCCAGTAAATTTAAGAAAATATTTTAAATCACAAACTGCAAGAAATTTTTTTAGTGTTATTAAATTAAAATATAAAGGATCTAATAATTTAGAAGATATAATAAAATATGTTGATAGAAATTTAAAAGATGAACTGAAAAAAGATAATTTATTTAAAACAATGAATAAATATGCTAATTTTGAACATAACTTTTTAATTAGATTAATTCCTTTATTTATCAAAAATTTTATTTTAAAAATAATAATGAGGTATATTAAATCAACTTCAACTGTTACTAATTTAGGAATAATTAAAGTTGATGATTTAATTAAAGATTATATTGATAGTTTTGAAGTATATGTGAGTACTGATAAAATGCAAATATCAATGTGTTCTTATTTAGATAAACTAAATATATCATTTACATCAATTTTTGATAATATGGACATTATTAAAAACTTTTATCGTAAATTAAGTTCTTTTGGTATAGATATAATAATAACAACTAATAAGATGGGTGGTAAAAATGAGAATATGCAAAAAATGTAATTTAAAAATTAAAACTGATTCTGATATATGTCCTTTATGCCAAAATAAATTAATTGGTAAAAAAGAAGAAAATGTTTTTCCTCTCATTCCTAATATTTATAAAAAATATTTTACTTTTTTTAAAATATTGTTGTTTATAAGTTTTATTATATCTTTATTATGTATAACGGTTGATTTAATGATTAATAAATATCATTTTAGCTTATTTGTTATATTAGGATTTATTTGTTTATTTATTATATTAAAAACTGCCTTTAATAATAAAGAGAGCATATTTAAATCTATTTTAAGCCAGTTAATTATTTTAAGTTGTTTATCTATTTTATGGGATTATTTTACGGGATTTCATCATTGGTCGATTACTTATGTTATACCTATTTTATGTATTATTTGTAGTATTAATTTAGCAATTCTTTCTATAGTGTTAAAAGATTATTTAGAACAAGAAATATTTTATTTTATATGTACTATTTTAATTGGTATTATACCGCTATTATTTATAGTTATTGATATACCTAATAAAATACCTTCTGTTATATCAGTTTTATTCAATTTAATCTGTTTTATAACTTTATTAATATTTAAATTTAAAGATGTCAAAGAAGAATTAAAAAGAAGGATGCATATTTAATGCATATTTAATTTACATTCTTCTTTTTTTTTGATAAAATTAATATTGGGGTACATAGGGTAAATTTAGAAAGAAGGTGTACTTTGAAACAAGATACTTTACTAAATTTATTTGAAGGAAATGCAATAAGAAGCATATGGAATAGTGAAAAGGAAGAATATTATTTTAGCATTATAGATGTAATAAATGTATTAACCGAAAGTAGAGAACCAAAACGATATTGGACAGATTTAAAAAGAAAATTAATTGATGAAGGTAGCCAACTGTACGAAAATATCGTACAGTTGAAAATGAAAGCTAAAGATGGAAAAATGAGAAAAACGGATGTTTTGGATACAAAAGGAATATTGAGACTTATTGAATCAATTCCTTCGCCAAAAGCCGAACCTTTTAAATTATGGTTAGCATCTCTTGGAAATGATCGAATAAATGAAGCATTTGATCCTGAAATTGCAATTAATCGAGCAGTTGATTTTTATAAAAAAAGAGGATATGATGATAAATGGATTAAAGTGCGACTTAACGGTATTGTTGATCGACATAAATTAACAGACACTTGGAAGGAAAGTGGAATAACGAAAGATTATGAATTTGCTATTCTTACTAATGAGATATACAAAGAATGGTCTGGAATGAAAGCTAATGAGTATAAACAATATAAAGGGTTAAGAAAAGAATCTTTAAGAGATAATATGACTGATATTGAAGTTGCTCTTGCGAATTTAGGTGAAATTGCAACAAGAGAACTTACTAAGGAATATAAACCATACGGTTTGAAAGAAAATAAAAAAATAGCAAAAAAAGGTGGTAGCATTGCCAAAAATACTCGTAACAATTTAGAAAAAGAATTAAATAAAAATATTGTAACTAATGAAAATAAGTTAAATTATCAATATATAAATCAGATTGAAGAGGTGTAATATGACATATTTAGATTATTCTGCTACGACACCTACCAATGAAGATGTTTTAAATACATTTGTAGAGGTTAGCAGAAAATATATTGGGAATCCCAATTCATTACATAAGCTAGGTGTGGAAGCTAATGAAATTATTGAAGCTTCTACTAGGCAAATAAGTAATTTATTAAACATTAAAGAATGTGAGATAATTTATACAAGCGGCGCTTCAGAGTCAAATAATACCGCTATTAAAGGAATCGCATTAAAATATCAAAATAGGGGTAAACATATAATTACAACAGAGTTTGAGCATTCTTCGATATATGGGCCTTTAACATATCTACAAAAACAAGGGTTTAAAGTTGATTTTGTTAAAACTGATGAATTTGGTAGGGTTGATATCAAAAACTTAAAAGAACTAATTACTGATGAAACTATTTTAGTAAGCATCGGTTATATTAATAGTGAAATTGGTATAATACAGCCTATAGATGAAATAGGTAAATTATTAAAATCTTATCCTAAATGTTATTTTCATGTTGATATGACTCAAGCTTTAGGAAAAATAAAAATTGATTTAACTAATGTTGACTTAGCTAGTTTTTCAGCTCACAAAATATATGGTGTTAAAGGAATAGGTTTATTATATAAAAAAGAAAATATTTCTTTAGAACCATTAGTTCATGGGGGAAAAAGTACAACTGTTTATAGAAGTGGGACACCAGCAACAGGACTAATTGTATCTTTTGCTAAAGCAATGCGTTTAATATTAGAAAATTTAGATCAAAAATATGAATATATATCTAAATTAAATAAGATGATAAAAGATGGGTTAAATTATGATAATGTTTATATAAATAGCAATGATTATTGCATACCTAATATTTTAAATATAAGTGTATTAGGAGTTAAACCTGAAACAATGTTACACGCTTTAGAAAAATATGATATTTATATTTCAACTCAAACAGCGTGTTCAACTGGAACTATTTCTAAATCAGTTTATGCTTTAACAAAAGATGAAGATAGAGCTAAATCAAGTCTTAGAATTAGTATATCGCACTTAACTAAAGAAAGTGATATAAAATATTTTTTAGAAAAATTTGATATTTGTTATAAGGAGTTAGTATGAGAGTAGATAAAAATAATTATTATTTAGATATTGCTGAGTCAGTTTTAGAAAGATCAACTTGTGCTAGAAGGGCATTTGGAGCAGTTATTGTTAAGAATGATGAAATTATATCAACTGGTTATAATGGTGCTCCAAGAGGTAGAAAAAATTGTACTGATTTAGGTTATTGTATGCGTGAAAAATTAGAAATACCTCGTGGTGAAAGATATGAAATGTGTAGAAGTGTTCATGCAGAACAAAATGCCATTATAAGTGCTGCTAGAAAAGATATAATAGATTCAACTTTATATTTAGTGGGTAAGGAAGTAAGTACAGGTGAATATGTTAAGAACGCTATGCCTTGCATGTTTTGTAAAAGATTTATAATTAATGCAGGAATAAAAAAAATAGTTGTTAGAAGTACAAAAGAAGAATATATAGAAGTAGATGTTAATACTTTTATTGAAAATGATGATAGTTTAGAAGGGGTGTTCGGATATTAAACTAATAAGAATAAGTGCTGTTTGGTGTCCAGCATGTTTAATTATGCGTCCTAGAATGCAAGAGATAGAAAAAAGATTTCCTAATTTTGAACATATAGAATATGATTATGATTTAGATGAAGATATAATAAGTAAGTATAAAGTTGGAGATATTCTACCAGTTTTTATATTATTAGATGATGATAAAGAAGTAACGAGATTGGTAGGAGAGAAGTCTGTTGAAGAAATAGAAAATAAATTGAGGTGTTTTGAATGAAAAAAATAATATTTTTAGTAATTTTATTATTATTTATTCCTAAAGTTAATGCTTTAGATATTCATTTGTTTTATTCAGAACTATGTAGTACATGTGAAGAAGAAATAAATTTTTTAGAAGAATAT
>NBJMC04201__coassemble_1086_pt1 | contig 15518 bp, 15 predicted proteins | sample NBJMC04201__metabat2_high_PE_001 | metagenome-assembled genome bin NBJMC04201
AATATTCTAATTGGTATTTTTATATAATTATCTCGCACTAATAATTCTCCTTAGCTATTAAATTACCTATAAAAACTAATTGTTTATTATTTGTATATTTTTTACAAGTAATCAAAGCAATAATACTTTCATTAACATCTTTTTTTATTAATGCTGTACCATTTTTTTCTATCTCATAAATATTAACAATTTCATAAATATATTTAATATTTTGATAATATACAAAAACTTTATCTCCATTTTGTAATTTATATAATTTATCAAAAAATGCAATTTTTGAATTACCACTATGACTTGCTAGTATTAAATTACTATTTTTTATATTTGGCATTTTAGATTCTTTCATAATTTGTATATTATATTTAACTGAATTATATTTAGATTTTATATCATATAAACCTTTTTTTAAATTTATTTTAGGTATTTCAAGAACCATTGAATAATTTTCTTCTATTTGACTTTTTTCATTATTTGTTTCAGGAACTTCCTCAATAATATTAGCTGTATTTTCAACTTCATCAACTGTTTCAAAGAAAACATCTATTTTTTCTTTTTCAATCATTTTATTATTTTCCTTAATAAGAAAAGGGATAGTTCCAATTCCTATCCCTAATAAAATGATCATAATTCCTAAAATATATAATAATCTATTTTTTCTTTCGCTTTGCATAAACTAAGAAACCTACTCCTAATCCTGTTATAATTAATGACATTATTTCTAGATACGGAAAATCATTTTTACTTGTTGATGGAACATCAGGAACAATTATTTCATTTGTCATTGTTGCCTTAACAATCTCTCCATTTTCTTTAATCTCAAAATACATTTTTTCAGGATTTAAAATGTATCCTTCTGGAGCTTCTTTCTCTACTATGTAATATTTTCCATATTTAAGATTTTCAATAATAATTTTGCCATTAGCATCTGTTCGACCACTAAAGATTAACTCATCATTTTCAGTATATATTTCAATCAAAGTATTAGGTAATGGTTCTCCTGTTGATAGATCAATTTTAGTAAATTCTAATGTTCCTTTAATTATCTCGTTTGTCATTGTAGATTTAATAACTTCACCATTTTCTTTTATTTCAAAATACATTTTCTCAGGATTTAAAATATAGCCTTCTGGAGCTTCTTTCTCTACTATATAATATTTTCCATACTTAAGATTTTCAATAATAATTTTACCATTGGCATCTGTTCGACCACTAAAAATCAACTCATCATTTTCAGTATATATTTCAATCAAAGTATTAGGTAATGGTTCTCCTGTTGATAGATCAACTTTAGTAAATTCTAATGTTCCCTTTTCTAGTTTGTTGTTTAATTTTATTGATTCAGAAACAATTGCTGTTTTATTATCTATCTCAGTTAATTCTAATTCATACTCTTTTGTATCTAAAACATATCCATCTATTGTTTTAGTTTCCTTAACAATATATTTACCTAAAATAAGATTTGTAAATATAGCTTTACCATCCTGATTTGTTACTACAGTTTGAACTAAATCACCTTTCTTGTAATGCACTACTCCATCTAATGTAATAATATCTTCATTAGCGTACAATGAAAATTCAATGTTTTCTAATTTTAAATTATTTTCATAATAGAAATTTCCATTTTCAATAATAAAAGTCTCTCCTGTTTTTTCTATTTCGATTTGACCTTTGATTTTTTCATTTGAAAATTTAATTTCGATATATTGTCCATAATCATCATCTTCAACTATTTCTGAATTTTCATCTATACTAAAAACAACACCTTCAGTATTTATTAAATATCCATCGGGAGTTGTTAATTCTTCAATTTTATACTGACCACTTGCTAGTGGATATGCTGTAATGAAAATTCCATTTTCATCTGTCTTAAACTCACAAATTTCTTCTTTATTTGGATATGTTACTTTTTGACAAACATATTCATTAGTTTTAAGGTTTTTGATTTTAAATGTAACTCCTTTGAATGGAATTACAAGACCAGAATCTTCATCTACTTTTACTAGTTTTAATTTTGCAGTTATTTCAGCATTAGAAAACACTTTATTAACTGTTTTCCCTTCTTCTTTAACTTCAAAATGATAATCTTCTAACACCTCATAACCTGATGTTGTAGTAAGTTGCCTTAAGACATAATGCCCATATGGTAAACTAAAATATAATTTACCTTCTTCATCGGTAATGTCTTCAAAAACTAAATTGCCTTTAGAATCATATACAGCAAATTTAGCCCCTACTTCTGGAGTCATTATTTCAGTTTTGTCAGTTGCATATACCTTAGTAAATTCAAAATTTCTTTTAATTACTTCTTCAAATACATTAACATTTACAAGTAAAGTATCTTCATCTATTGTAAATTCATATTTTTGAGTATCTAAAGTATAACCTAAACTTGGTGTAATTTCTTTAAGATAAAATTTACCTAATTTAGGTAAATATCCACTTATAGCATAAGAATTTTCATCAGTAGTTAATGTCGTTATTAATTGATCATTAGTAGCATCATAGACTCCATAGACTGCTCCTTTTAAAGTAGCTTCGCCTTGTGGTGTTGTATTTCCATTATCGATATCTTTCTTTATTATTTCAACTCTACCACCTACTACTTTTAGGTTTATTTTAAAAGATATTGGATCATAAGATCCTACTCGCATTACATCTTGTGTATTTTCTTTGAAATATACCACTGGTGGCGAATTATATTTAGAATCTGATTTAGTTAATGTGATTTCAGCATTACCAACACCTGTCGCTGTAATATTTAATGAGTTACCACTAATACTAACATTTACATTTGACTGACTAGTTACTTTAAAATTACTTAATACTCCATTACTATCATTTAATGTAATAGTATTCCCTAAAGGTATCGTTATATCAGAAGTATTAAAGTTTGGTGCTTTATAATGATTTGCTACCAAGTTTTCAAGTTCTTCTATTTCCGAAGCAAATAAGCTGTCATTTCTTGTTCCGTTTAAACTATTTGTGAAGTATATATCACTAGTAGGTTCTGCAGTTCTCCAAATTAAAACTTGTGTAACAGCATACCACTTTTGCGAATTATGATTTCCATAACCATAGCCATAATATGCAAGTAAACTAATTCTATTCCATTGTTCCTTTGTCATATTTAGATATACTTCATAATCTTCCCTTGCAATATTATATATATAATTATTATCAATAATTACAAACGGTTGCAAGCAATAAACAAATGCATTATCTTCACTTCTTCTTATAAACTGTGCTTGTTGATATCTTATATAGCCATCAGATCTTACTTTTCTAATATAAACATTAGAAATATATTCACTCGGCCATATTGCCTCTCCAATATATTGTTCAGCATTTACTGTTGTAATATCAGACATTGCAATAATACCAGTTAGTAATACTGATATAATAAATAATAATTTCTTTCGCATAATTCCTCCTTTAAATTATTCCAAAAAAAAGAACCCTTTTAGGGTTGCAGTTCAAAATATTCAAAATCTTCTCCAAGATATTTTCCAGAATGACTAAGTACATTAGTACATCTATAACCACCACTATGAATTTTAATATATTCTTCACCATAATTTTGACATTTTGTTAAACAATCAGTTTCATTATTACAGTTTTTATCTCCATTTAAATTTACACCAAAATCAATATTTTGCCAACTCCAAACAGGAGAATTATAATAATCATATTCGCTTATTCCTAACTTTTCCCATTCTGTTTGTTCTTTAGGTGGGGCTACTTGATTATTATTAACATTATTTTGATTATCATCTTTTTTATCATTAGTGTTAGGTTTTACATCTTGAGTTATTGATTCATCTTTTAACTTATCAGAATTTGACTCGGTAGTTTCTTCAAAAACTTGTTCTTCTTCTTTAGTTTCAGTTTCCTCGTTTTTTTCTACTTTTTCAAATTCTTTTTCTTCTTTTATTTCTTCCTTTGTTTCTGCTTTTTTTATGGAATAAACTTTATTATCTCTAAATTTCAAATAACAAAAAGATGCTATTATTGTTATTAATAATATAACAATTATTATTAACACAAATTTATTCATATGTTTTATTTTATTTATCATAGTATCAGCATCCCTTCAAATTAACTATATATATTATACAATATATATCCCTCAAATGTTATCATTTGTCAACAACTTGCAAAAACTATGGTACTTTTTGTCTTTTGTACATAACTTCACCTCCTAAATTAGTTTTTTGACAATGAGTTCCCTATAAACTCAATTTTTAATTACTTTATCAATTATCTTGTCAAAACCCAAATGTAAAGAAAATCTTATTACTGCACTTTTCCTTATTTTATTTAAATCATTACTACACATACCACATTCTTCTAATATAATTTCATCTTTGACATCTTCAATAAATGTTTTATAAAAAATTAACTTTTCTTGATCATTTAATTTGTTAAAAGCATTAGTATATTTTTTTATGCACGCTTTTGCTTTTAATTCTGTGTTATAATCTCTTATTAAAAATGATTCTATTTTGGAATTAGTAAGTTTACCACTATAACCACTGTAATTCATATTGTAGCTAGGAGTAATACTAATTCCTGATTCGTAATCACCTATAGAAATTTGAAGTGTATCAATTAAATTAATAAAAATTTCTATCAACTTTCTATAATCCGGATAATTAAATTGATCAACTATGTACTTATTCATAAAATCATTTTTATTACACATTTTCGTTCCTCCTAACTATAAAAAAAGAGCAAAAGACCCTAGGTCAATTACTCTTTTGCAAAAAAATGATTTTTGGAGTGAGAAAGGTAATGTATTTAGAAACACACTACTCTTTTTAATCTTGTTGACTCTCCCCATAGTATCACTCCATCTGTAAAATTTAAATAATATTGTTGTCTATGATAGCATTTATAATATTTAAATTCAATTACAAATTTATGTAATAAAAAGAGAAAGCCTTCAAGTTCCTCTCTCATTTTCGATAGCTATTGCTATTATACTCATTATAACGCATTTCAATTTATTTTCAATACCTAAAATTATCTATAAAATTTATTCAATTTTATCTTAAAAAAATTTCAGTTTTTTTTATAATTATTTTATACATTACTCTTGAAAAACAAGGGATAGTCTAAAAGTACCAAGTTGTTTTTTTACAATAAATTTTAAAATTTTTTATCAAAAAAATATAAAATCATGGGTATTGACAAGCATAAATTTTTTAAAAAATTTAAACATTTTGTAACTTTTTTGCACTTTCATACACTAATAAGTCATCAATTTCACACTCTAAAACATAACAAAACTTTGCTAAAGCATCACCATCATACCAAAAACTTTCATTGTTATAATACTTTCTTACTATTTCATATCTAACATTAGAATATCTACTCATAGCATTAATTGTGATATTTTTTTCATCCATCAACTTCTTTAAATTAAGTTTTATTTTACCATAATCATTAGTTCCTACAATTCTCAATGCTAGTATCCTCCTTACTTACTCATTTGATACTAACATTTAAAAAAATGGTAGTATCAATCAAAAATAGACTAATACTACCATCTATTATTTATTAAATTTATGCTTATCAATTGTAGTAAACACTACAACTTAATTATATCATAGTTTTAACAAATTATTTTTTAGTAAGTTTGTTTATAAGAATTAATGACAAATCTTTTACATTATTTTCTTTAATTAAAGATACTAATTCATTGAAATAATCTTTCGCTTTATTCTTATCATTAAATTTCTTTCTTAATATATTTGAATAGATATTATTTTGATTAGAAATTGATAAAAATACAATATAAGTATTAACTTCTAATAATTCTGTGACTGTAAATAAATAATTAGATTTATTCTCGCTATACTCATCCATAACTATATAATCATCTAATTCTTCATCACTTACAAATATATTTAATAAATTATTTAAACCCGAGCTAAACTGTTCATAACTAGAATGATCTTTATTATTATCTTTTAACTTTAACAAGATAGATTCTTGCATTTCTTCATTTTTTTTATTTAATAATTCAAATAATTCTTCCATATTACTACTCCCTACTAAATAGTTGGTTTATACAAATATTATATATATAAAATAGTAATAATGCAATTACATAAAATTGTAATCATATTAACTACAAATTTCATTATTTTTTATAGATAAATTACCATTATATTTAGCATTGTATTGATTAATTGCCTTATTTACTATATCCAAATATTCTTTATCATCAAAATGTTCTATTGTCCTACAATCGTAAATAAAGCTTTTAATATCATAATTATCATTGTTATTAAACATCGAATAATACATTTCTAATTCAAAAACCATTTTTTCAATCATTTGTTTTATAGCAAATTCATGTGATAATTTTAAATACTTTTTCATTATACTTGTATCAGTTTCCATATAAACCTTTCTTTCTAAAAATAATAAATACTATTATATATTTTTTTAATAAATTTAACACGACTTAATTTATTAAAAATAAAATATATCAATATAAATTCAATTAATGATAATACAAAAGTAATTTCAAATGCTAATCCAGGACTCATCATAGTAAAACCGAAATCAAGTGGAACATTTAAATAATTACAATAAGCTACTCCAATATCACAGTTTATTTTTATTAAAAGAAATAATGGCGAAATAATCATTGTAATTATAAATGACTTTATAAAGCATACAACCAAATCCCAAAAACTTAAATACATATTATCTCCTCCTGTTTTTACATTATAGCACAATTTTATTACAATACCCATACTTTTAGTAATATTATCTAATTTAATGGGAAAATTAATATGGTGATAAACTATGTTAATTGAAAACAATTTAAAATATTGTAGAGAAAATTTAGAAATGACTCAGGAAGAAATGGGATATGTATTAGGTGTAACTAAAGGAACAGTTGCGAACTGGGAAAATGGTAATGATTCAATACCTTTAAGACAGATAGTCAAAATATGTAATCAATATAATATTTCTATTGATTTCTTATTAGGATTAACAAGAGATAACGAACAATATTGTAAAATACCAAAACTAGATAAAGTTATTATTGGAAAAAGAATTAAATTATTAAGAGAAAAATTAAATTATACTCAAACTCAATTTTCTAAGGAATGCGATGTTGCTCAATCTACTTTATCCTTATATGAATCAGGTAAAAGACTAGTAAACACATTAACCTTACAAATTATATGTAAAAAATTTAAAATATCAGCAGATGAAATATTAGGTAGAAAAAAGAACAGTAATTAATTATATATAACTGTTCTTTTTTAATTAAAATATTTATTCATCTTTATTTGTAATAATTGCTCTAAATCATCAATATCTTTTTTTAATATTTTTTTATTTTTCTCAACTATATTTAATATGTCTGCAAATTTATCTTGCAAATCAATCGGAGGTATGATTATATCTAAATTTTTCAAAATAAATATCTTAAATTCTGAAAAAGTTGTTCCTGTACCCAATTTAGAATACTCAGAAATCGTTTTTAATTTCATGTAATAATGAAAGTATTTCTTATTTATATTATTATTAAACAAAGATATACTTAATACCCTTCCATCTTTATAGTAAAAAGGCTTATCAGTATTAACTTGCCATATTTGTCCTTTATCACATATAGATGGCAACAATAAATCTCCTATTTTTGGTTTAGTATCTTTATCACATATTTTTTTATAATGTTCTTCTGAAATATAATAATTTATTTTAGGAACTTCATCATTTGCTAATTGTGATATTTCCATTCCCCTAAAAAATGGAACTCCACTTTCTACAAATTCTGATGTAAATACTCTATGACTTGAACTAACTTTAGCTATTTTATATAATTTTTCCTTTTTGTAATTATTATTTTCAACATCTCCAAACAAACTAAAAAATTGACTTTTAATCAAATCATCAAAATTTTGAATTTGATTTTTTCGATTCGAAATTGCATTACTAATATAATCAAGCTCTTTTATTATTTTTTCTTGAATACTTGGTTCAACATTAGTAAGTTCTAAATTCATTAGTTCTTTTTTATTTAAATGCTTTAATCCTGACCCTCTAAACATATTATTAATACTACTTTTTTTACTCAACAAATAATAATAAAGATATTTTGTTTTAAATGTATTAGAATTAAAAACTAAACAATCCGTTGAATAATTAAATTTTCCATTAACATAATGTATAGAAAAGTTGCCACCAGTACTTAAAATTATTGCTTCTTTTTCGCAAATAAATTCATTCAAATATTTATTAATAATAGGGCTACATGTATATAATGGATATTTTCCATTTTCACTTCCTTCACCAGCTTTTATTGCGGACTTATTAAATATATTAATTACATCTCTTAAAATCATAATAAACCCTCAATATTTGCAATTAAGTCCCTATATTCAGCATTTCTTAATTTTATTCTTTCTAATATTATTTTGGAATCTTCATACTCTATTTTAGATTGTTCTACCTTCTTGTATTTATTAATTGATAAATCACAGCTATCATTTATTATGTCTTTTTTATTTACTAAAAATATACTATTATTTTCAACTAATTCATTTAAATGTTTATACTTTAAAATTAATTCTGTAAGTTCTGGTATTTCGTTACCCTCAATAGGCTTTCTTTGAGTTGTTAATGAATAACCATCATTTTTTAATTCAACAAATAATATTTTATCTCTTTCTTTTGCTAATTTTTTATCAAGCAATAAGATATTCGTAGACACTCCTGCATATGGTTGAAATATTCCACTTGGGAGTGATATCACTCCCCATAAAGAATTATCAACTAAATCTTTTCTAACATTTGCAAATGCTTTATCCTGTTTAAATACTACTCCATCTGGAACAATAATACCAGCTTTCCCTTGACTAGTTAAGTGATTTGCAATATAATCCACAAATAATATTTCAGATTTACTAGATTTAACACTAAACTTATTATGGGGTACAATTCCACCTTTCGGAGTCATAAAGGGTGGATTTGCCAAGATACATTCATATTTATCGCCCCATTTGTCATCACTAGTTAAAGTGTCATATTCATATATTTTAGGCTCACTAGCTCCATGCAAAAATAAATTCATTTCTGATATTTTTACCATTGATGGAGCAATATCATATCCATTAATGTTTTTTAAAACATTGTTTTTCTCATCAAAAGTTAAATTACTTTTACCATTTTCATCTAAATTTTGATTTAATATGTATTTATATGCAGATATTAAGAAACCAGCAGTTCCACAAGCAGGATCTAATATTCTGTCATCTTTTGTTGGTTCAACAATTGATACAATAAAATCAATTATATGTCTAGGAGTTCTAAACATTCCTAAATCACCACTAGACCCCAATATATTTAATAGTAATTCGTATGCATCTCCCAATTGTTCTGAATCTTCATTATAATCAAAATTTGCATCTATTATTTTTAAAAAATTAGTTAAAGTTTCAGCATCCCTATATGGTATAGTAGCATTTTTAAAGATGCTTCTAAATGTATCTGGCAATGCAGAATTAGAATAAAATTTTTCTAATCCTTCTGCATATAAATTGTATCTTTCTTGAGCTCCTTTACTAGAACTCATAATTTTTTTCCAACTATATTTTTCATATTCTCCAGAAAAGAAAGTTGCTACTCCTCCCATTGATATTCCAACTTGATCCATGTCATCCATAAACTTATATAATAAAGCAAGTGTTATTTGATCAACCTGATCATTTGGTAATGGAACTTTACCAACAATAGTATCTCTTAAATCCTTTATTGCTTTTGATATATTTTGTGTTGCCATATTTTACCTCCTTTTGAAATTATCGCAATTAATATCATTTTCTGCGACATAATCTTTAATATATTCTAACAATGGTTTATTCTTTAACCTAATATCAGAAATTTCTTTCAAACTATCTTTAATAACAGAATTCATTAATTTAGAATATTGTTTTGTATATACACATTCTCTTACATATTCATCTACTATATATGCCTCAAATACTACTTCAATATCATCAATTTGATTGCCAGCGTATTTTTCCAATTCATCTTTATTAAGTAATTTAAAATTATTAAACTCATCTACCAATTTTTCTTTTCTTGATTTATATCCTGTTAATAATCCTAAAATATTCAATGCTACTTCTTTTACAGTGATTTTTCTATCTATTCCTAACGACTGTTCTAATTTTGGTATATTAAAATATTCTGTAGGTTTATCAAATACATTTTCTTTTAAATACCACTCTAATTTTTCAACATCTAAATCTTCTATCATTTTCTTTACATTTGGATCTTGTCTAACTTTATCTTCAAACTTTGTATATAATTTTCTATCAATTAGCATTCCTGTTTCAGGAATTTTTTCTTCTTCAATAGTTAATAGAAAGTCTGTTCCAGTATTAACAATTTTATCAATAACAGATGGATCTATTGTTCCTCCTGATGGATTTTCAATATATTTAGGTAATGATAATTTTTCATCATATTTAAACTTAGTTTCAAAATATTCACAAGTTGCAAAGAAATCAAAGATTTTAAAAGTATCTTTCTTTATTTGTTTATCTTTATATTTAAAAGTATGTAGTCTTGTTCCTCTACCTTTCATTTGAATAAAATCAGTAGGACTAAAAACTGGCCTCATTAATCCCAAATTAATAATATCTGAACAATCATAACCAGTAGTCATCATAGCTACTGTTACAGCTACTCTAGTTTTACTAGTTTCATAATCTTCATTCCATTTAGAATAGCCATTTAATTTATTATTAGCAAAATTAATAGTCATTTGTTGAGCGTCCGCAACATTTGAAGTTATTTGCACTGCAAAATCAGAATTATATTTGTTTGGAAACATTTTATCTGCTATATCGTTCAATATTTCTGTTATCTTTCTAGCATGAGCTTGACTAACACAAAATATTATTGATTTACCTATTTCATTCGTAATAGGATCTCTTAATGCATTTTCCATAAAAGTCATACAGAAAACTTTATTAGTAGCTTCTGAAAAGAAATCCTTTTCATAATTTTTCTCATTTAAAACTTTTGTTTTTATTCCGTCTTTAGATGTGATAGTCATTTCAATATTATCGCTAGAAGAATCGATTGTTAGTCCTTCTTCACTTAATAATTCCGTTGTAATATCAGTTCTGGCATCTACGATTGTAGGACTAACTAATATTCCATCTTTAACACCGTCATTTAAAGTATAACTAAAAGTCGGATTCCCACTATCACATCCAAAAATATGATATGTATCTAACATTATTCTTCTTTCTAATTCTCTTGGATCAGTTTCTTCAAATTTAACACCTTTTAAATAGTTTTTAGGAGTTGCTGTTAAGCCTAATTTATAACCGAGGAAATATTCAAAAACAGCTCTACTATTTCCACCTATACTTCTATGAGCTTCATCTGATATAACCAAATCAAAATCTGTAGGTGTAAATATCTTTTGATATTTATTATCGATAGTAAATGATTGAATCGTACTTATAACAACATCGGCACTATTCCAATCTTGTTTATTATCTTTATAGATTTCTACTTTTATACCATCTTTAGATAAATATTTTCCCAAATCCTTCTTTGCCTGATTTTCAAGTTCTATTCTGTCGACTAAAAATAATACTCTTTTCGCCACTTCACTTCTAATGAACATTTTAATTATTCCCGCTGATGTTAAAGTTTTTCCAGTTCCTGTTGCCATTTCTAATAAAAATCTTGTTTTTCCATCATTGATTGCTGTTTGAACAGATTTTATAGCATTTAATTGATAATGCCTTAATACTCTAATATCATTATCCATACAATATTTAAAAATCAAATTATCATCGCCAGTTTTCCATGCACTACTTATTTCAAGTGATGGATCTTGACTTAATGCCACAAAATATTTATCTATATTCATATTAGATACATTTTTTGAATCAGAAGTTAATGCCTTGCTTTCTTTTAAACTTTCATAGGTTGGGAATGTAGTAATCATTTCGGGATTTCCCTTTTCTAAATTCCAAAAATAATGTATAGCTCCATTTGTCAAAATAACATATTTACATCTTAAACTATTAGCATATTTTCTCGCCTGTTCTTTAGCTTCTAATGGATGAATACCTTCTTTTTTTGCTTCCACAACTACAAAAGGAAATCCTTGTTCATCTAATAATAAATAATCAACAAATCCATTTTTCTTCTTTTTCAATTCTAAACCATCTAAATCTAATTGTGTTATTTTTACATTTGGTTCTAACTGAATGTTTGCTATACCTTTTTCGCTTGGGAAAAATCTCCATCCTGCATCTTCTAATAATTTATTTATATTAATTCTTGCTAAGGCTTCTTTTTGTAACATTTTATCACTCCTACCTTATTACACCTTTATATAATTATAACATATTTTTTCTCTATTAATTGTTTATTTCTAGATAAAGTCTAGTTTTTAATAAAGCATTTTTTAATGATGTTTTATTAAGATTCAGCCCATTACTATCACATGCCCTTATAACATTTGGAAATTCAGAAGCATTATTTTCCAAATATGTTATTATGCTACTATTTTCTCCTATTCCACAACCTTTGTGTGGAAGAGCTCCTAATATTATATCTGAATACCTATTACTAAACCTTAAACTATCAAAACGAAAATTTGTTGCTTCATCATATGATATATAAACTAATCTATCAGGATCAATTCCTATACTTTTGCAAATTCCATTTACATCTTTAATTTTAATATTTAATTGACCAACCACTAATATTTGGGCTACTTTTAAATCACAATAAGAAAAGCTTGAGTTTCTACTTTTTAAAGAAATATTATGCTTAGAAAGAAAGTCATTTAATTCTTCTTCTCCACTTCTATTGGCAAGTGTTAACTCTTCTCTAAATTTATCAATTATTTCTTCTAACTCGATATAACTTAACATAAAATCACCTATTAAAACTCATCATTTGCAATATCTGATAGACTCTCTTCCAATTGTTTTAACTTGTTTTTAATAATTATTATTTCGTCTTTTTTAGCCAAATATTTATTAACTACTCTTTGTTGAACATCTAATGAAGGCACTGGAATATTAATTTCTTTAAATTGAGATATATTTATCGCTGGTAAAACTCCCCCGCTTTTAATTGAATTGATAATTGCAGTTCCCTTCTCACTTTCAAAAAATATTTTTAAATAGTAAGGATTTACAATGTTTGTATTTAATCTTAATATAGTAAAATTACCACTTGGAATATATTTTTCATCATTCTTTATTTCAGCAACAGCAAATTTAGATAGTGTACCCTTAGAAGAAACTAATAAATCTTTATCTTTAAGTAAGTATTTATCCATTTTATTTGTATCTGGATAAATCTTGGTCAAATTCGAGTCAATCATTCCATCAACAATGTTTGTTATATTAACAATTTGATACTCTTCTTTATTATTTTTATTATCTGAGTACTGGTTGATTTCATTTGAAGATACTTGATATCCTCTGTATATTTCATTACATACAGCACTAAGTTTTAACGGGTTCTTTATATCAATTTTTTCTACTTCCATATAATTTGGTGTATATAAACTATAATTATTGTTTGCAATGCTTTCAACATTTACAATTTTTGTATTATCTGTGTTAGAAATTGATTCATACTCTTCCAATATTGCTTTGATATCTATTTCATTAATAGTTTTGTTTAACTCTTCTTTTAATATCATTTTTTCAGCATTAATAAATTTTATTTTTTTATTATTTCTACTTAATATTAATATCGTTACTGGAATACTTGTATATGGTGCAAAAACTTTTTCAGGTAAAGAAATCACAGCTTCTACATATCCTTTTTCAACTAGCATTTTTCTATAGTCAGCATCTGGATATTTATATAATCCAGCATTGGGCATAACTGCAATAGCTTTTCCTTTGCTTGATAGCGAACTAATTATAGAATTTATAAAAGCCCAACAAGAAGAGATTCTATTAGTAAATTTGTACTCTATTTCATTTTTATTATTATTTATTATATCCAAATCTGTTTGATTAAATTTTAACCCAAAAGGAAAATTACAAAATACCTTATCATATTTTTTAACAAACTCATGAGTAAATACATTTGTATTAATCAATTCATTTTTTACCTTTAAAGCATTCATTTTTTCTTGAGAAATGATATTACTTCTATTATTAATTTCTATACCGGTAAAATAATATTTTGGTTTTCGTTTTGCATAATATGTTAAAAAATTACCAGTATAAGAACAAATATCAAGAACTTCTGTGTTATTATTTTTTTCTAATATTTGATAAACCAATTCGTTTATTGATTTTGGGGTAGATATATTATATCTAGAGTACATACTATAATCTTCACAAATGATTTCAACGATTTTTTCTTCTGAAAGCTCATTTAAATATTTAAAAATATTATATAAATTTGATTCTTCCATACATGACCTAATATCATTACAAATATTCCAAATAAAATTTTGATCTTCTATAGTTCCTTGATTTAGAATATTAATTAAATCATAATTATCACTGTTTAACTGGATATTTGACTTAACAACAAATTTAGCATTCCAAAACAAATATGTAATACTCGTAATTGCTTCTTGAATATCATTAATTGCTAAGTACCCCTTCATATTATTTCTAAATAAATTAATTATTTTTTGTCTTTCTTTGTCTGACATTCTATAGCCCTCTTTCTTTTTTTGGGGTTTATCCACCCCTTTTTGTTTCCGACAATAATATACCATTAGTTTGGGGTGGTGTCAAGCATATAATTTAAAAATATCAAAAAAATTCATAAGAGTACCCCTCCTATGAACTTTTCAATATTAACATATTAAAAATTTAATACAATATTTAACATGTCACTTACTTTTATTTTTAATTTATTCGTAAATATTATACATTTTTCTACTTCATCAATTCTTTTAACATTCCCAGATATAGTTTTATAAACTCCTCCACTTTTTTTATTATCCGGTACATAATAAGTAATAGCTACTTCAGGCTGTAACTTTATATTTTCAATAATTAATTTTATCTTTTGATTTAACATATTTTTTAATTCATCACTTAGTTCAATTCTTTCTTCTGTTAATCTTGCTGTTTCTTTTATTGCATCATCGTATCCTGTTAAAGCAGCAAAAGGAGCAAATTGAGCGGCTCTATTATATAAACTCATAGGTTTTCTAGTTTTAGAAGCATGATGTGGTAAATTTATTATATCTTTATACTTATTCATGATGTCCTCCTATTTGCTGATTTCTTTCTATAGCTGTTGCACCTTCTATGATATTCATTCCTTTTAAAATAGCATTTTTGCCATATTTATTTTTAATTTGTAACATAACTTTCTGTATTTCTTTTTCGTTTTTCTCATTCAATTTTTGCTGTACTTTCTTTTTTTCTTGTTCTTCATAATTGGTAAACAAATCAATTTGTTCCACTACTTTTTTATTTTGAACCTTGTCCTCGCTAATTAATTTATTAACTGATAAATTTAAT
>NBJMC04201__coassemble_1107_pt1 | contig 15351 bp, 15 predicted proteins | sample NBJMC04201__metabat2_high_PE_001 | metagenome-assembled genome bin NBJMC04201
TTTTCTTTACTATTTTTTATAGTTCCATCAATTATCGGAAATGTTATTAATGTTAACACACCCAAAATAACTATTACTGCTAATAATTCTACCAAAGTAAAACCAAATTTCTTTGATTTAAAATTTTTAATCTTATTCTTTAATAATTTTTTCATATTTTTATCTCTCCTATCATACATATTACTAAGTTAATTATAACATTTTTAAACATTAAACTCAATAAAAAAAGAGGAATATCCTCTTATAAACACGCACCTAATATAACTGCCAATAAAATATATAAGACAATTATAATAGTATAATTATTTGTACATGTATTTTTTTTATTCATAAACATTACTCCTTTATCTTATAGATAAGCTCCAAGTATAATTATTAAAAGAATAAAAAGTACTAAAACAATAGCAGCTCCAGAAATTCCGTTATTACAACACATATAAATCAGCCCTCCTTTATTTGTCTTTTCACATTATTGTATGGAATTTTGAAAGTTTTGTGATAGATAATAAAAAAATATTGTTTTTTTTATTTTATTTTGCTATAATGTTTTTGCGAGTAATAAAAGAAAGGATTATGAGTTATGAAGAAAAAATATTTATTACTATTATTGTGTATACCTTTATTAGTAACAGGATGTAAGCATGAACCTGTTTTAGTAGATGGTAAAGAAGTTGTTGTAGAATTAAATGGTAAACAATTTACTGCTGAAGAATTTTATGATGAACTTAAAAAGAATAGTGGAACAGGAGTTTTAATTAACTTAGTTAACAATTATATAACTGAACAAGAATTAACTGATGAAATGAGAGATGAAGCAAAGAAGGAAGCTGAATCTGAACTAGAAACTTATAAAATATATTATAGAGATAATTTCAATAGTCTTCTATTACAATATGGTTATTCTAGTGAAAAAGATTTTTTAGCTGACATTGAAAACAGCTATAAACAAAATTTAGTTTTAGAAAAATATTTAGAAAATGATGTTATTAAAGAAGAAGATATTCAAGAATATTATAATGATAATATTTATGGAGAAGCAACTGTTAGACATATCTTAATCAAACCAGATGTTACCGATGATATGACTGATACAGAAAAAAAGGATGCTAAAGCTAAAGCATTAGAAGAAGCTACTAATTTAATCAACCAATTAAAAGAAAGTGAAAATTTAGAAACTGACTTTGCTAATTTAGCAAAAGAAAAATCAGATGATATTGGAACTGCTAGTCAAGGTGGTCTATTAGAAAATATAACTAATGAAACAGATTTAATTAAAGAATTTTGGGAAGCTACTTTAAAATTAAACGTTGGGGAAATGACTTTAGAAGCTGTTGAAACAGAATATGGTTATCACATTATTTATAAAGTAAGTCAAAAAGAAAAACCAGCATTAGATAGTGTTAAAGATAAAGTAATTGATGGTATTATTGAAGAATTATTAAGCAAAAGCAATTCATCTTTAATTTATTGGGCTGGATTAAGAGAAAAATATAATATGGTAATTCATGATGAAGTTATCGAAGATTCATACAATTCTACAATGAAGTTATATAAAAAATAGTATTTAAAATACTATTTTTTTTCAATGAACCAATTTTTGCTAATATCACAACTACTACTAGATGGAGCAGGATTTGGCATATCTAATTTTATCATAACAGGAACTTTAAAGGCTGAACCAAATGCAATACAATTCCCAGGTTGTAATATTCTTAATCTTTTTGTTATTTCATTAGTTATGTTAGGAACCATTTTTCTTATATATTCAACATCAACAGGATGTAACATTTTAAATATTAAAAAATTACTACATTGTGATAATGATGTTTCGGATAATTCACTTGGTCTTTGAGAAATAAGTCCTAATAAAACCCCATATTTTCTTCCTTCTTTAGTGATTCGATCAAATATATTATACCCTAATAATTCAGTATCAATATCATTTTGGACATATCTATGTGCTTCTTCTAATAAAATATGAAATGGTAAAGTTGCTCTATTATCAATTTCTTTTGAATAATCAAACAATAATTTTGAATAAATTTTAACCAATACCTTAGCAAATCTATCATCAACATAATTAATATTAAAATTAATTATTTGTGCTTTTCTTCCATTCGGCATAATCAATAATTCTTTAATGTATTGTTCTTTTGTAATAAATTTATCATAATCAAAATACTTCTTATATTCACTATTTACAATTGAATGTAATCTTACCTTTAAAACATTTGATTCATCATATACTTTATCACTATTTAATATTCCTTCACTTATTAATGCAAAAGCAAAAGCTTTTTCTAAATCTTCTAAAGTATACATTATATCAGCGTCTGGTAATTTTACTTGCAAATTATCATCTATGAATTTTTCAATAAAATTAGTTAGTAGTTCCATCTCTCTAATTTTTCCAGAAGCATCAATTAATAAGCATTGTTTAAGTGGCCTAGTATACCCTGGTTGAAATATTGGAGTATCTAAATTTAACTCATTAGTGTTATAAAAAGATAAAATTGAAAATATTTGATCTCTTATTTGTGCTGGAGGATTTCCGCTAGATAAAATATCAAGTAAAGCTCTTGCTATTATGTCGTTTTTATATTTTACAACATCTACATCATCTCTAGCAAAAATTTTTACTAACTTGATAGCTTTTTCTATTATTGGAAGTTGTGATACACTAGTTGCATTTAATAATAATGCTATGTCATCTACATCTAAAAGCCACAAAGGAATTTTTATTATTTCAGTTTCACTAAATTGTAATTTAGTCGTATATGCTTTAAATGATATTTCTTCACTTCCTATATTTTTAAATGAATTATGATACTCTCCATATGCATCAAATATAAATAGACTTGCTTTATATGGGATGAATCTTTTTTTATCAAAAATATTTTGAATTATTCTAGCAACACCACATGATTTACCAGAACCTGTTGAACCTAATATAGCAAAATGACTACTGAAAAATTGATTAATATTTACACCTATTTTAACCCCTTCATAAACTGGGCTAGTTCCAAAATATACATCTTTGTCTTCTTGATAATTATCAATACTTATTATCATAGGAACTTTTTCTTTTGAAATAAGTTTTACTGTTGAACTAAACGATGGTTTTACCATTACACCAAACACAAATTTATCATTAATTAATTCACCCAATAAATTAATATAAGCAATACCATCTTTAATATCAATTATTTCTCCAATTATTTTTTTATTGTTATCTTCTATAATAACATAAACATTAACTAAGTTTTCAAATTTAGTAATATCAATTGCTAGTTTAAGTAAAATTTGCTCATCAACAATACCTACAATATGTCCTAACATTTTATCCCTCCAATTATAATACAATTATACATTTTTTTTTATAAAAAGTAAATAAAAAAAAGATATTACTTTATAATAAAACTAATACCTTTTTTTTCATTATTAACAGTTATTTCATACCCCAACAAATTAAGGGTTTTTTTTACGATTGATAAACCTAATCCAAATTGTCCTTTTATCCCTTTTTTGTAAGGAGTAAATATATTATTTAGGATATCAGGGTCAATATGTGGTCCATCATTATATAGTGTAATTTTGTTATTTTTAATTGTTATTTTTATTTCTTTTAAAGCATATCTCATAAAATTATTTAATAAATTATCAATTATCGCTTCCCACATGTCTAATGTACCATTAAATATAGTTTTGCCACTTATATTAACAGTAAAATTAACATCTGGTCTTTGTATTTTAAATTTATCAACACTATTTTCAATAATCGGTTTTATATCAATTTTTTCATCTTTTTTTTCTATATCTTTGAGATATACTAATTTATTTAAGTATAAAAGGGAGTGTACTTTTATTTCGAGTTTATTTATTTGTTCTTTAATAATACTTCCGCCAGTTTGGGCATCCAGTATCCCATCCTCAATGGCTTCCATATGTGATTTTATAACAGTAAGTGGAGTTTTAAAATCATGAGAAATATTTTGATACATTTGATTTTTATATTCGTCTTGCTTCTTCAACGTTGCTTTCATAGAATCAATAGCTTTGTTTAAAGTGCTTAACTCATCATCTACCATATATTTGTACTTATCAACATAATCATCATTGTCTAAATTATCGACTTTCTCTTTTAGATGATATATTTTACTAACAACTTGGTTAGCCCATAATATAATAATTCCAACTGCAATTAATAATGTCCCAATTATTACTGGAAGTAATGTTTTCATAACATCATATCTTATTTCCAAAAGATAATCATTATTAGTAATTGCGATTTTATTTATATAATTAGAATTAATATTATAATAATAATATGTTTTTCCCAAATAAGAAAATTTACCATATTCATTATTTATTTTATTAAATATTTGATTAGCATCAAGAGTAATTATGTCATTTAAATTATCAGATACTATGATTTTTCCATCAACAACATATAAATATGCAATATCTTCAAAATCATCTTGAATAGTACTATCTCCTACTAATTCTAATGGTTGTTTTAAATATTGATATATATTTTTTTCATAGATAGGGAGTAAAAGTTTTGGGAGGAGTAGACCCAAACTTATAAATATAATTCCACATATAATAACAGCCAATGAAATTAATTGTCTATATAAGGTAGCCTTAATCATGTTAAACGGTACCCAAAGCCATAAATTGTATTAATATGTAATTTAGGCATTTTCTTTCTTAATCTTCTTATCAAATCATCAACTACTCTATCACTACCAAAGTAGTTTTCTCCCCAAATAATATTTAATATATCATCTCGGCTATATGATTTACCTTTATTACTTAAAAACATATATAGTAAATCAAATTCTAAAGTAGTTAAATTGATTTCTTTGTTATTATGCAAAACTATTCTTTTATCAATATCAATTTCATAATCTTCATATTTTATTTTATTAGAATTAGTGTAGACTCTTTTTAATATATTGTTGATTCTTAACATCAATTCTTTTGGTGAATATGGTTTAGCGATATAATCATCACTACCTAACTCAAGACCTAAAATTTTATCCAGATCTTGATCACGAGCTGATGTGAATATAACAGGAACATTTTTGTCCAAGCTTTTGATTTTTTTTATCAAATCATATCCACTAATTGAATCACCTAACATAATATCTAAAACCCAAAGATCTATTTTTTCTTTACCTATATATTCTAAAGCATCATTTCCTTTATAAAATTGGATTACTTCATATCCCTCTTTTTCCATATAGGACTTAATTAAATTATTTAATGACATTTCATCTTCTACTAAACAAATCTTATACACATTTATCACCTATTTTTAGTATAACATACTTTTATTCATATACCACCTTCTTTCTTTATATTTTTAAATTTATATCTTCATTTATCACCTCCAACACATTAAGTATATAATATCATTGTGGTAATATTTTGATAAATTTATGGAAAAATGTGGTATTAAATATTTTCTGTATAATTACATCCTTTATGATAATTAGTACAACCTATAAAATCATAATTTTTCTTGTTACTATGTTTAACAATCAATTCTCCATCACATTTTGGACACTTCTTTATTTCTTTTTTATATTTTAAGTTATTAGTTTTAAAACTACACAATTCTTTATCATTAGAACAAACATATAAATTATTTATTTTAAAACTATTATATTTTCTAATTAATGGATAACCACACTTTGGACATATATGTGGTTTTTTTGATAATTTGATACCTGTTTTATTATATAAGGATACATTATCATATTTAATTATTTCTAAAATAAAATCAGATGGTTTATTAACTGGTGTTAAAATATAAACTTTATTTTTAGTTCTAGTTAATGCTACATAAAATAATCTTCTTTCTTCAGCAAATATAAATGATTTATCTTCTACATTAATTATTTTCATAATTGGATCATCTTTAATTTGAGATGGAAAACCATAAGTTCCATCATCACCATTTAAAATAATTACTTGATCATAACCCAATCCTTTAGAAGAATGAGCTGATAAAAAATCAATTTCAAAATTAGGAAATTTTTTAGCTTTTATTTTATCACTACTTATTTCATAAAAATCTTCACTATTTATTAAATAATATTTTTCAAAATTATATCTACCAATTAATAGTATCTTTTGTTTATCACCAAATTTATTTTGAATATCTTTTAAACAACTATTTAACATACTAATCTTATTTTTTAATTTATTAGAAGAATCATCATAAGCAATAACCATAACTGGATTTTTTAATCTTTTAGGAGATACTAATTTCTTTTTTATTTGTTTATTATTAGTCATAACAAATTTACCTGCTACATCAATCAATTGTTGACTATTACGATAAGTATGCGTTATTTGTAACAATTCTGCATATCCCATTAAATCTTTAAACTCTGTAAATAATGATATATCGCTTCCTGCAAAAGCAAATATACTTTGAAAATCATCACCAACAGCTATTATTTTGGAATCACTTACTTCCCCTATTTTTTTTGTTAAATTAAATCGTTGCATCGAGATATCTTGATACTCATCAATAATCACATATTTATAATTTAATTTAGTATTATCTAATTTGTAATAAGCTTCATTTATCATATCTTCAAAATCAATATAATTATTTATTTTTAATTGTTCTTGATAATAATCATATACACCTTCAACAAAATTTAAAAATAAATTAGTTCGCTCATCAGTATAAATATGTTTTAATTTAGAAAAATCTTCTTTCGTATAACCTTTTATTTTAAATCCTTGTATAAAATTTAAACAAAATATTATAAACCTAGTATAATAAACATCTTTAGAAGTATCAACTAATTTAGAATATACTTCAATATCTTTTTTCGGATTTAATATAATATTATGTTTTAACAACTCATTTTTTAAATCTTTTAACAAATCATTACTTGAATAAGTTTCAATTAAAGTTGTATTATTTAATTTATGTATTTTTCTTTTATTATTAATTTGATATTTATATTTTAAACTATTTATATAACCATATAATTTATTATATCCATTTTTATTTAAACTGTAATGTTCTAAATAAAATACTCTTTCTCCTTGATAAATAGTAAAATCTGGTAAATAAATTTTACTTTTATCTAATTTAGGATAAGGCTTCTCATATTCATAATCAATATTGTTTAAATATAAAAAATTAGCTATCATTACTTCTTCATTTGATTTTAAAAACTCACCTAAAATAGTATACCTTTTATTAGTTCGTTCATCAATTACTTGTTTATTATAATCGTTTAATCTTGATTTTAAAGTAATATAATCATTTCTTTTCTTATAATTAAAATATTCATTTAAACTATTAAATTTCAAAGCGAAATTAGGTATATCAAAATAAAATACAAAAAATTTTAAAAACTCTTTTAATTTTTTATTATCATTACATAACTCTTTATCAAAATAATCTTTAACTAAATTATAAGAATTAGTTAATACTTTTAAATGTTCATCTGTATTACTTTTTAATATTTCAACACCAAATTTATGAAATGTACAAACTAAAGCTGGTATTTTAAAATCTTTATTAATTCTTTGTTTTAATTCAGATACAGCTTTATTTGTATATGATATTAATATTATATCATTTGGATCTACTTTTTTTATATCAACTAAAAATTTAACTTTAGCAGCCATAGTAGTAGTTTTACCAGCACCTGCCCCTGCTATTATTAAATTATAATCTTCATCAGTTAGTATAGCGATTCTTTGTTCTTCATCTAAAACAATATTATCATCTATTCCTTTATACATATTATCAAAATAATCTTTATATTTGATTAATGCTTCTTTAATATATTTTTGATTATGCATTTTTACTTTATCATAATCTAAATTATATTTTTTTATATCTTTAACTGAAATATATTCAAAAGGCATAATATCACCAAAATTATTATATATTAAATAGTTTAAAAAATCAAAACAATTGAAAAATGCACAATATTTTTAAAATACTGCGCATTTTTGCTTTTTGTTTACCCTATTTTGCACAATCATTGTGCATTTTTAAAATAAATATTATTTTCTTTTTCATATCCTAAATTGGTTATTTCACCATGACCTGGATATAATATTATATCATTAGGATATTTTTTTATTTTATTTATTGATGCAAACATATCTAATTTATTACTATTTTCTAAATCAATTCTACCTATAGAATCTTTAAATATAAAATCACCAACAAACATTAATTTATCTTTTTCAAAATAAATAGTAATGCATGTATCATCATGTCCTTTAGTATGGATTATTTTAAATTTAAAATTATTTATAGTATATTCTTTTTCTTCTAATTTATAATCGTATACTTTTATATTATATTTATTAACTAATTCCTTTAAAGCACCTATATGATCAAAATGATAATGTGTAATAATAATTCCAACTGGTTTTAAATTACCAATTTCATTTATAATTTTATCTACTTCATCACCAGGATCAATTATTAAACAATCATTATCAATACTTGCAATATAACAATTAGTTTCTAAATATCCAACTTTAACTGTTTTTATTTTCATTTATAACTCCTTTTTCATTTTATACATTTCAATATCATTACCTAGTCTCTTATATAAATTATAAGCACCAATATTATCTTTAAATACTGATATTTCAACTATTTTAACATTACTATCTTTACACCATTCATAAAACTTGTTTATTAAAGATGTAGCGATTCCTTTTTTACGATAACTATCTAGTACATATAAAGCATCTATTTGAGCTACCGTTTTATAAAATAAATTACTTGTAGCAGATTTTATATAACCATAAATAAATCCCACCGGTTTATCATTATCGTAAACTATAAATAAAATATTATTTTCTTTTTTATATATATTAACATAGTTATTTGAAACAACAAAATCTTCTTTTATATTATTATCAAATTTTCTTTCATATTGAACTGATTTAGTTAATAGATTATCACAATCCTTAGCCATTTGATCATTAATTACTTTTTTTATTTCAAACATTATTTTTCTAACAACCAATCTATAATATTTTTATGAATAATTCCATTTCTTGAAAAATCTTCTTTATCAAGTGATAAAACATATTTTGGATAATTATCATCGATACTATCAAACGCACTAAATTCTCTATTAATAACTGTATTGCTATTTAACATATAACAAACTTGGTAATATTCTTTTTTACCTTCTTTTGCTGCAATAAAATCTACTTCACCATCCTTAGTTTTTCCAATATATACATCATATCCTCTTATTAACAATTCATTATAAATAACATTTTCAAGAGCAAAGCCTTTATTTATTTCAAAATTATTATTTTTTATTTGAGCAATGCCTAAATCAGTCATATAATATTTATTTAAAGTTTTAAGAATAGTTTTTCCGTGAATATCATAACGATAAATTTTTTTTATTATCAGAGCTTTGCAAAGAGCATCTAAATAAATATATAAAGTTTCAGTTGAAACTGATTTTCCTTCCTGTTTTAAGAATTTTATAACATTTTCTGCTGAAAATTCTCTTCCAGTTGTATCAACAACATATTGCAATAATAAATCAAATAAAATTGTATCTTTTAAACCCAATCTATCGACAACATCTCTTAATATGATTGAATCAAATACACTATGTAAATAATCTTTTATATTTATTTCAGAATTAAATTCACATCTATTAGGAAGTCCACCCCATTTTACAAAATTCCAAAATGATTCTTCACTATTAGAATTTTTATTAGTTAATTGTATAAATTCTTTATAAGACAATGGGTATATATTAAATAAAACATATCTTCCCGATAATACTGTAGATAATTCTTGAGATAATAATTTACTATTTGAACCAGTTATAAATATACTAACATTTTTAACTGATGCTCTAATTGAATTTATTACTTCTTCAAATTTATCAACTTTTTGAATTTCATCTAAGAAAAGATAATATTTATCTTTATCAATTATTTTTTCCTTTATATATCTATTTAATTCTTTATAATCCTTTAAATGTTCATATTCAATATATTCAAAATTAATCCAAATAATATGATCATCAGAAACATTTTTTTCTTTTATTTCGTCAATTATTTGATTTAAAATTACTGATTTACCACATCTTCTTATGCCAACTAAAATTTTTATTAAATCACTATCATAAAAACCTCTTATTCTTGATAAATAATTTTCCCTTTTCAACATATTAATCACCATTTTCATTGTATACTTTTAAATAATTTTTGTCAAGTTATTTCTCTTTTACGAAATAACTTTGTTATTCTATATTAATAATTGCATCTTTAAATATTTCTTTAATTATTTTTTCTTTCAAATCAATTGGTATAGGACTACCTGAAGCATTGAAATGGCCACCACCATTATATTTTTTAGCTATTACACTTAAATCAACTTTGTTGTTACCACGATAACTAATACTTTTATCAACATTAATTAATATAACATAATCTAAATAATCATATTTATTAACTAAGTAATTGCCTAATTCACTCATATTTCGTTCAGCAAATACTACTCCTACTTTTTTATTATCTAAAGATATTTCAATTATTTCTTTTTCTTCTATATATCTTTTTATTCTTAAATTTTCTAGTTCAATTAAATTTAAATCTTCCCTACAATATAATTCATTACTATTAATTATTACATTATAGAATTTGTCTATAAATAATTCTCTACCATATATTTTAAATAATACTACAATATTATTAGCTTCTTCTTTACTTGTAATACTAAAATCATAAGTATCCATTGTTCTTACATGTTCAACTAATTTTTTAGTTACATCTTTATTTAATAAATCATTATTATACTTTTCTAATAAAAACTTATAATACAAAGTAGTACCAGATTGTTTAATACCATCAATATCAATTACTTTAATAAATGGATATTTATTCATATGAATATTACTTAAATGATGATCAAATACTAAAACTTTTTTATTATTATTTAAAATATAATCAGCAGTTTCCTCACTAATATTTAAATCAACTACAATAATTTCTTCATCAATATTATCCATTACAGATTTATCAACTTCATCTATATCAGCTAAAATATATTTAAAATCTTTAAATACTAATTTAGATAATATAATTGGTGTAACACCATCTGGATCTGCTTTATGACTAATTATTAGCATCTAATACCTCCTTTACTGGACCATAAGATTTTCTATATCCATCAATTAATCCATATTTATGAATTGCTTCAATATGTTTTTTAGTAGGATATCCTTTATGAGAAGCAAAACCATACATAGGATATTTTTCATCTAATTCATACATCATACTATCACGAGTTACTTTAGCAATTACACTAGCTGCTGCAATAGAAATACTTTTAGCGTCCCCCTTAATAATACTAGTAGTTGGAATATCTAAATTAATTGGCATAGCATCGATTAAAACATGCTCTAAATTAATTTGTTCTCTTACTTTATTTATAGCTATAATCATTGCTTTTCTACTTGCTTCATAAATATTTATTTCATCTATCTCTTCTGGTGATACAATACCTACTGCATATGCTAAAGAGTTATTAATTATATAATCATAAAATAAATTTCTTTTTTTCTCGGATAATTTTTTTGAATCAGTTAACCCTTCTAATACAAAATCTTTTGGTAATACGACACAACTAGCAACAACAGGACCTATTAAAGGACCACGTCCAACTTCATCTACTCCACCTATATATTTGATACCTTTATCATATAATTCATTTTCATATTCATATAAATTCATTTTTATCACCTTTTTTATTATATCATTTTTATATGTAAAATTTTTAATTTTTTTAAAATTTGCTAATCATATATTCAAGTATTACACTAAATTAATCGATACGATTTAAGTTGGTAAAATATAACTATTAATATTGATTCATTTGATATTCTAAAAAACAGAATAATTATTAAAAATATTATATTGAATAAAACAAAAAACTTACAAGTCGATGTAAGTTTTTTGCAATGATTGATTAAATTCTTTCAATTTTTTCATCTAAAATTATAAATCGATAAAATAATATAAATTTTAAATTAAATTTACTACTAATTATTATTGTTTGGATTATTTATTTTTCTTTTTTTAACTAATTTTGGTGCTTGTTCTTCTTGGTTAGGAACATATACATCTGGACTTATATTATCAGCAATATCTGGAAGTGGTGTTTCAACATTCTTACAATTTAAACTATTTGTAATAGATAAATCTCTTTCATCTTCAGATTTTTTTTCTTCTAATAAATGTAAAATTTGATTTATTTTTTCTAGTTCAACCATTCCCAAACTAATATTATTTATTTGCATACCTAATAATTTATCAAATTCTTCTGAAGTGTTTTCACCTAATTTAATATTAAAACTATCAAATACCTTTTTTTGCTCTTTATTTATTTTTGCTATATATGCTCCGGCACCAGCCATACCAACAAGAAGAGGAGTTATTGCAATTGCTAAAGGTGCATATGGTGAACTATATGTAAGAGCATCTTTTACTAAACTTATAGAAAGTGCCGAAGAAAACAATGTAAATACTCCACTTATAAAACAAATTTTCATTGCTTCAACAAACTTTTCCCACTTTGAGCTTAATATTACTGTTCCAAAATAATCGTATAATACTTTTTTAGTTGAAATTAGATCCAATTTGTCATATTGTCCTTTGATAAATTTAGATAATTCTTTTTTTTCTAATATTATATAATTTATAATAGAATTATTTCCACTTACATTATATTTATCTGATATTTTTTCTGATAATATTTCACCAATATCTAAATTTTTTATGGTTTCATCTATTGCCAAATTTCTGTTTTTTGCTTTTTCTATCTCTATTTTATAATTTATTTCTTCTTTTAATCTTTCTGACTCTTTTTTTGACTTTGAAAAAGATCTAAATTTTTCTTTTATTTTACGTATTTTATATAATAAAGCTCTACCTAATGCTCCTATTCCTATTGAGCTTCCTAACATAAATGCAGGAAAACTATATGCAGGAATAATATTTGTAAATATAGAAACACCAAAATTGTTAATTAAATTTGACGATATCATAAATAATGGTAAATATCCAAGCATAGCGAAGGTCAAAGTTGTTAATGCTTTATTTTCAAAAGAAGTTTCTTTTAGCAGCTTACATCTTTCATCACTTAATATTATTTTGTTATTATTTTCTACTTTTTGCTTTTTTAATTCTTCTTTTATTTTTTCAAAATTTTCTATTTTCATAAATAAAAATCTCCCTTGATTGATTACTATATCATAATTTTATTAACATGTCAAAGAATAATATGAAGCTAATGATTCATTTAATTTTATAATGTTTTATTGACTAGTTTATCAATTTTTTTGTAAACTTATTTTTTTAATTATTTTCGTTAATATTATATTCTCAACCTTCAAAAAAAAATACTAACTATTTTTAGTTAGTATTTGTAAATCGCGAAATCTAAAAGTTCGAACTTCATATCATATTGGAACGATTAGTAAAGTTATTTCAGACTTTTTCTCTCTTTTGAGAAATTAATAGTTTAATATCAATTTCTATATTAATTTTACTATAGTATTATAAATTTAACAATAATTTTAATTATTTTTTTAGAGTTGATTTGATGATAAATTAAATTGTTCCTAACATTTTGTTTTCAAAATACATTCTATTATTTTTTCTTAAAGCTATTTTGAAATTGTTTTTTTGTCATCACTAACTTTATAATTAAATAAGGCATCTTTAATAATTTCCATCATTAAATCATCATCAATTACAGTAACTGTTTTTTTATGTATTGCTATATCTCTTGGTAATAGTATTAATAAAGGAACCAATTTATCAAATATTTCTTTTGTATCGATTGTTTTATTAGTTTTTTCTAAAATAAGTTTATTAATATAAGTTTGAATTAAAAATGAACTAATGCTTTTTAAACTATTTAATCTAATTTTATTAGAATTAGGTGTTAATTTTTTGTCTGTTAAATGTTTATTTAAAAAATCTAGTGTTGTTATAAAATTATATACATTTTCTTCAGTACTATATTGTTTTAAAGCATCTATTAATCCTTTTAAATTGGCGTTAAAATATAGAGATTGCATTTTTTCTTGACCTACTATTAATTCTACTATCGCTGCAATTCTTTTTTCATAAGGATATGCTATTAATAAAGGTTCAGAAGGAAAATATTTATCAGTAAGATATTGAGTATATCCTTCATTTAATCCTTCCCCAATTCGCTTATTACCATTTTTAATTTGAAATTGATGAAATCCACAAAAAATAACATTAGAATTTGTATCAATATAAGTAGTAGAAACATGAAATAATTCGTGATTTATTGTTGCTTTATAATTACTTGGTGAAAGTTCAATTGTGTTTTTTAATGGTGTCCATTGAGCGCCTATGCGTTCACTTAAAATTAAGTTTGATATTTTAAAATTTTTAACTGATGTTTTTATATTGTTAATATTATTATAGAATAAAGTTAAATCCGAAGATGAAATACTTTGTTTAATTTTATTAATAAATTCAATTATAGAGGGGGCAAATTGTTGTTCTAGAATTTTTTTTTCATCTATGTCATTAACTTTTCTTATTACTTCAGTTGGTAAAACAGATGTGTTGACACCTTTTAGTTTAAAATCTTTTCTCAATTTATAATTAGTCTTTATTGGTTTTTTCGCTGTGTAATAAATAATTGAAGGAGACAAAAATAATAAAATATGTAATAAATTATCCATTTATATCACCACTTACATTTTCTAAAAATTTCTCAATTTCTTCCCATTCTTCGTTTGATTCAATATTTTCCAATTCCTTTTCTAAATTAAATGGATAGTAAATTGAGGCAAAAATATATAAATTATTATTTTCATCATACGAATTGTCAGTATATATCACATAATCTTTATTATACTTAATAGATTTAAATGTATATAAAACTTCAAATTCTTTTTCAACACCATCTATTATACACTTGAATGTTCTTTTATTTTGCATTTCAACACCTCTATAATTATTTTACCATATTTTTATTAGATTTTATCATTTAATCTTTCAAAATCATCAGATTTTCTGCAATTATTATAAAGTTCATTTGAAACATCCATATATTGTTCTTGTTCTTCTTTTTTACCAAATATTTTATCTTTAATAATTTTTATAATTTCTAAAAATTTTCCCCAAAAATAATCTATCAAATTATCTTGTTTTATATTTTTAATTTCTTCTTGTTCTGGTAAATTAAATTCCTCACATGCTTAATCTTTTGTTGAAACTCTTATATAAATATCTGTAATTCTCTTTTCTTCTTTTATAATTTTAATC
>NBJMC04201__coassemble_1142_pt1 | contig 15017 bp, 16 predicted proteins | sample NBJMC04201__metabat2_high_PE_001 | metagenome-assembled genome bin NBJMC04201
TCCCTTTTTAAACTCATCATTTTTAATATATTCTTTTGCTTGTTTTACTGTTAATCCATTTGCCGTAGGCGCTGCAGTATCTGCTTTACCAGAAGGCGTTGTGGTCAATCAAGGTTTAATAATTGGTATTGGTGTAGTTTTATGGCTTACAACATTATTGATTTCAATTATATTTGTAATGGCATATGCAAAAAGGGTAATTAAGAAAAAAGGCTCTACTTTCTTATCTTTAAGAGAAAGAAGAAACATGGAAGAAGAGTATGGTGCCCATGCTAATACAGAATTAGATAATGTTAGATTATCTAAAAAGCAAAAAATTACATTATGGTTATTTGCTTTAACTTTTGTAGTTATGATTGTAGGATTTATTCCTTGGGAATCATTTGGAATTACAGTATTTACTAAATTTACAGGATGGTTAACTGGAATGCCATTAGGACAGTGGTATTTCTACGAAGCTGCCTTATGGTTCTTAATTATGTCGGTAGTAATTGGTTTGGTAAATCGTACTGGTGAAAAAAAATTTGTAGATACATTTATTGATGGTGCTGATGATATGGTAGGAGTTATTTTAATAATTGCTATTGCTCGTGGTGCATCAGTGTTAATGCAAAGTACATACTTAGATAATTATATAATCTATAATGCGGCAGATATGTTAAAAACTGTTCCAATTATTATATTTGCACCATTTAATTATGTTGTTCATATTTTGTTATCAGTCTTAGTTCCTTCTAGTTCAGGACTTGCAACTTTATCAGCTCCAATTATTGGGCCTATTGCTGATCAATTAGGTTATAGTGTAGAAGGTACTATTATGACATTAGTTGCTGCAAATGGATTAGTTAATTTAATTACTCCAACTTGTGGTGCTATTATGGGGGGGTTAGCGTTAGCTAAAGTAGAATATGCAACTTGGTTTAAATTTGCTTTGAAAATAGTATTTACAATTGCAATTGTTAATATTATTATTTTAACAACAGTAATGATGTTTGTATAGAGATGAATTTCATCTCTTTTATTTTGGTATAGCAAATAAAACTATTTCAGTAGGAAAGATATTATTACCATAGTATCTTAAATAAAAATTATAATTATTGTTATATTCATAAATTAATTTAGGTAATTTCCATAAATCTTCATTGTTATGGTATACAGAAATTAATAGGATAGGGTTATCATTTATAATATGATTTTTAGCACCTATTAAAGCATTGTATTCGCTACCTTCTATATCCATTTTAATCATATCTATTTTTTCTAAAATATCGTTATCTAAACTAACAGTTTCTATTTCTATTTCACCATTATTATCAACTTGATTAGCAGATGAATTTACTAAACTATTTTTTAAATACATAATTGAATTTTCACAAGAGACTGCTTTGTTTTTATACACTATATTTTTATATTCACCTAAGTTATTTTTTAAAATAGCCATGGTGTAATTAGTTATTTCATAACAATATATTTTTTTATAATTGTTATAAATTTTTATGTAATCTAATGTTGTGTCACCTATATATGCTCCAACATCTACAAAAACTTGATTATCACAATTTGGAATAACATCTAAATCAAAGTAATGTTTATAATTATAGTTCATGCATTCTTTTAAAGTAGAAAAATCATATTGATACCAATTATTTAATATAGCAAATAATATCTTTTTAGATGTATAATCTTTTAAATTATTGTATAACCAAATATAATCATCGATGTGTTCATAAAAAGATTTTGCTTTTTCATAAATCTCATTATAATCATTTTTTTCAATGTCTAGTGTTCCCCAATAATTAAAATCATTTAAAAATTTTTGAATAGATTTTTGAGTATCAGGATGAACTTTATTAAAGTTATTTTTGATATTTAGAAAAATTTCTTCTAGATTCATATTTTTAATTTTTAAAACAAAATCATTAAAATTTTTATCAATTATATTCAAAATAAATCACCTATATAAAATGTATGCTATAAAATGATTATTTTTACAATAAATTTATTTAAATATATTTGATTTTTTGATATAATTGTACTTAGAAATTTGTGTTACAAGGAGTTGTTATAGATGGAAAAATATATACCTGATATTTATCAAAAAAGTATTTATACAATAAATTATGATAGTTTATATAATAGAGGCATTAGATGTTTATTATTTGATTTGGATAATACTATAGTACCAATAACAATGAAAAAGCCAAATAAGAAAATAAAAAATTTATTTAATGATTTAAAAACTAAAGGATTTAAAATTATAATTTTTTCTAATAGTACAAAAACAAGAATAAAACCATTTAAGGATGAATTAGAAGTTGATTGTTGTGCTTTATCTTTTAAGCCATTTAAATTTAAATATAATAAAATATTAGATGAATATAAATTAAATATTGCATCAGTTGCCTGTATTGGAGATCAATTATTAACTGATATAAAAGGTGGTAACAATATAGGAATTACAACAATTTTAGTAAATCCAATTGGTACTAAAGAAAGATTTTCAACTAAAATTAATCGTCATTTTGAAAATAAAATATTAAAAAAATTAAGAGATAATGACCTTTTTACGAAGGGAAAATATTATGAATAAATGTAGCGGATGTGGAATATTTATTGAAAAAAATGATTTATGTGAAAGATGTTTTAGAATAAAACATTATAATGATTATAAAGTTGTATCTAAAACCAATAGTGATTTTATTCCTATCTTAGAGAATATTAATAAAACAAATGATTTAGTCATATTGGTAGTTGATTTGTTTAATATAGGTGATTTATCAATTATAAGAAAATATTTAAAAAATGATATTCTTTTAGTACTTACCAAAAGAGATATATTACCTAAAAGTGTTTCTTTTGATAAATTATATAATTATGATTATAAAGTAGATTTTGTTGATAAAATAATTATCAGTAGTAATAAAAATTATAATTTTGATGAATTGTTAGAAAAAATAAATAAATATAAAAAAACTAACAATGTTTATGTAGTAGGGTATACTAATGCTGGCAAATCAACCATGATTAATAAGTTAATATATAATTATTCTGATTTGAAAACTTGTATAACTACCAGTCCGCTTCCTAGTACAACATTAAATACAATTGAAATAAAATTAAATGATGTTACTTTTATTGATACTCCAGGATTATTGGATGAAGGTGATATAGTAAATTATGTAAGTAGTAGTGAATTAAAAAAAATAATACCAAAAAAGGAAATCAAACCTATTACTTATCAAATAAAAGGAAGACAAACAATAATTGTAGATCCATACTTACAAATAGAAGCTAGTGACATTGATTTAACTTTTTATATATCAAACAATTTAGAAATAAAAAGATATTATAAAAATATATCCACTAATTTAAAAAAACATACAATTGATGTAGATAAAAATGATATTGTAATAAAAGGATTGTGTTTTATTAAAACAAATAAAAAAAGTGTAATTAATATATACACTTTAGATAATGTTAGAGTATTTACTCGTGATAGTATAATTTAGCTGCTTCAATAAAAGCTTTAAATATTTGTTCACTGTTTAAATCTTTATCGTAATTTTTTTCAGGATGCCATTGTAGACCGATATTAAAAAGGTCTTCTTTTTTTTCAACTGCTTCAATTACATCATCACAGACAGCTACAGTTTTATAGTCTCCACTATTGCTTACTTTATAATTATGAAAACTATTTACCATTATATTTTCTTTATTTAAAATTTGATATAATTTGGAATTTTTATTTATGGTAACATTATGAGTATAATCATTTTCGCTTTTATGAGAACCATCTTCTATTTTTAAATTGTAGTTATCATTATTATAATTACACATAGTTTGCATTCCCATGCAAATACCTAATAAAGGAATATTATTTTTGTTACAATAATCACAAATAAATTTGTGATATTCAAACATTTTAACTCCTCCTGGTATTAATATTGCATTGCATAGTTTAATTTGTCTAATTAAAATATTTTTTTCGTCATCATTTAATTTTTCTAAATCTTTAGGACTATTATCATAATAATCAATTAATTGTGGTGGCAAAATAAGAATAGGAACACCACCATAATTGATAATAGCCTTTCTATAATTTTCAAATACACTAATAGAATTTCTTTTTTGGTAAGAATAATCCTCTCTACCAATAATTCCAATTATTGGTTTCATATAACACCTTCTTTCATAATTATTTTAACACAAAAAAAGAAATATGTTATTTTTTTTTACATATTTCAATAAAACTTGTAAATATTTTTTTGCTGTTTAAGTCTTTATCATAATTTTTTTCGGGGTGCCATTGTACTCCTATATTAAATAACGCTTCTTCTTTTTCCACAGCTTCAATTACATCATCGCAAATACCTACAATTTTATAGTCACCACTATTATTTACTTTATAGTCATGAAAACTATTAACTAAAATTTTATCTTCTTTTAAAATTTCAAATAGTCTAGACCCTTTTTTAATATCTACTAAGTGTTTATAATTTTTTTTACTATTGTGAAAATTATTTCCAATTGCTATATTAAAATTATCATTATTATAATTACACATAGTTTGCATTCCCATACAAATACCTAATAAAGGTATATTTTTTTTGTTACAATAATCACATATAAAATTATGATGTTCAAATCTTTTAGAGCCTCCAGGAATTACTATACCATCACATAGATTTATTTGATTAATTAAAATTTCTTTTTCATCATTATTTAATTTTTCTGTATCCTTTGGTCTTGTTTTATAGTAATCAATTAACTGAGGGGGCAGAATAATAATTGGTGTACCACCATAATTAATAATAGCTTTTCTATAGTTTTCAAAAATACAAATAGTACTTTTTTGTTTTATTGAATAATCATCTATTCCGACAATTCCTATAATTGGTTTCATAATATCACCATTAATATTATTTATTGTTTAAAAAAAAATATACGAAAAAAAGCCATTTGGCTTTTTTTAAGGTCCAGTTGGTCCGGTAGGTCCAGTAGCACCTTCAGGTCCAGTAGGTCCAGTAGCGCCTTCAGGTCCGGTAGGTCCAGTAGCGCCTTCAGGTCCGGTAGGTCCAGTAGCGCCTTCAGGTCCAGTAGGTCCAGTAGCGCCTTCAGGTCCAGTAGGTCCAGTTGGTCCAGTAGGTCCAGTAGCGCCTTCAGGTCCAGTAGGTCCAGTAGCACCTTCAGGTCCGGTAGGTCCAGTAGCACCTTCAGGTCCAGTAGGTCCGGTAGCTCCAGTAAGTCCAGTAGCACCAGTAGGCCCAGTAGGTCCAGTAGCTCCGGTTGGCCCAGAAGGGATTGTAAGATTAATGAAGAAATTAGGAGAAGTTCCTGTTATCGAAGCTGATGCAGTAGGTCCAGTAGTTACTGTTCCAATTGTTAAAGTTGGAGTTACAGCGGGCCCAGTAGGTCCGGTAGGCCCAGTAGGTCCAGTAGCACCACTTGCTCCAGTACCAGATGGCCCAGTAGGACCTGTAGGTCCAGTTGGTCCTTGAATACCAGGATTTCCTTGAATTCCTTGAACACCTTGAGGTCCAGTAGCTCCGATGGCTCCTTGAGGTCCAGTAGCTCCTGTGTTACCTTGGATACCTTGAACACCTTGTGGTCCGGTAGGTCCTTGAGGACCTGTTGGCCCTGTAACCCCTGCAGGCCCAGTAGGTCCAGTGGCACCTTGAGGTCCGGTAGGCCCGGTAGCACCAGTAGCACCAGCAGGAATTGTAAAGTCTAAAATAGCATTTGTATTAGTTCCCTCATTAACAACTGTTGCTTGGCTTCCAGGTTGACCTGTTGTAGTTCTACCAATCGCAACTGTAGTAGGTCCTTGTGGACCTGTTGGCCCAGTAGGTCCAGTAGCACCAACACAAGTTACACATTTTGGTTTGCAATGCTTATCTCTTTCAATTTTATTTAATGCATTTTCATATATCTCGTTATTAATAATACTCACCTCACACTTCTATAATAGAATATGTAAAATTTTAAAAAAAATGAATGTAAATAATTTAATTGACAAAAAAATAATTGTGTTCTAAAATGAAGTTGGTGATATAATGATAGCTAATGTATTAGTTGAAATTCAAAAATTAGACAAAACATTTTCTTATTTGATTCCTAATGATATGAATGCTAAAGTGGGTAGTAGATGTCTAATTCCTTTTGGTAATAGAAAATTAGAAGGATTTATTGTTGAAATAAAAGATAATATTGAATGTGACTATAAACTAAAAGAAATAATTAGTTTAATTGACGAAAAACCAATTTTAAATGAAGAATTATTAAATTTGGGTAGTTACATTAGTAAGAAAACATTATGTACTTTAACTAGTGCTTATCAAACAATGTTACCAACAGCTTTAAAGGCAAAAGTAAATACTAAAATAAATAAAAAATATATTTATTTTATAAGAAAAATAAAGGAATATGTGCCAAAATCAGAGAAAGAAGAATTGTTAATTAATATATTAAGCAACAAAGATATATCATTAAAAGAAGCTAATCAAATATCTAAATATACAACCGATAAATTGATAAAAAATAATATAATAGAAAAATATGAAAAAGAAGTATATAGATTAAATGAACAATTATATGAATATGAAAAAGAAAAAGAATTAACTTTAGAACAAAATAATGTTATAGATAAAATAAATTTAAACAAATTTAAACCTTATTTATTACACGGCGTAACTGGTAGTGGTAAAACAGAAGTTTATATGAATTTAATAAAAAAAATAATTAATTTAAAAAAACAGGCTTTAGTTTTAGTACCAGAAATAAGTTTAACGCCACAATTAGTAGAAACATTTAAAAAAAGATTTGGTAATAATATAGCTATATTACATAGTCATTTAAGTAATGGAGAAAAGTACGATGAATGGCGTAAAATTGAAAAAAAAGAAGTTAATATAGTAATTGGAGCGAGAAGTGCGGTATTTGCTCCATTAACTAATTTAGGTATTATTATAATTGATGAAGAACATTCTAATACTTATAAACAAGAAAATAATCCAAGATATAATGCGATTGATGTAGGTTTATATAGAGCTAAACATTATAATATTCCAATTATTTTAGGTAGCGCTACACCATCAATTGAAAGTTATACTAGAGCAAAAACAGATGTATATGAATTATTAGAAATGAAAAATAGAGTTAATAAGAATTTACCAAAAGTAACTTTAGTTGATATGAAAGAAGAAATTAAAAATAAAAATAATATTTTTTCTAAATTATTAAAAGATAAGATTAACGAAAAATTAAATAACAATGAACAAGTTATAATTTTATTAAATAGAAGAGGATATACAACAATTACAACTTGCAATAATTGCGGTTTTACACATAGATGTCCAAAATGTGATATACCATTAACTTATCATTTAAATTCAAAAAAAATGGTTTGTCATTATTGTAATTATGAAACAAATAAATTATATAAGTGCCCAGAATGTGGTAGTGTTGATATTAAAGAAAGAGGAATGGGTACTGAAAAATTAGAGCAAGAAGTAATAAATGAATTTAGTAATGCAAAAGTAGTGAGAATGGATGTTGATACAACAAGAACAAAGCAAGCTCATCAAAAGATAATAAATGATTTTGAAAATGAAAAATATAATATTTTGATTGGAACACAAATGATTGCAAAAGGTTTGAACTTTCCTAAAGTTACTTTAGTAGGTGTGTTAAATGGTGATGCTTCATTAAATATTCCTGATTTTAGAAGTGGGGAACGAACATTTCAATTATTAAATCAAGTAGCAGGTAGAGCTGGACGTAGTGATTTATTAGGAGAAGTTATTATTCAAGCTTTTAATATCGATCATTATAGTTTGATATATGCGAAAAAACATGATTATTTGGGATTTTATAATGAAGAAATGAAAATAAGAAAAATATTAAAATATCCTCCTTTTTATAATTTGTGTGTAGTAAAAATACAAGGTGCTGATAATATAAAATGTGAAGAAGAGGCAAATAAAATTATAAGTTATTTAAAATATAATTTAAAAGACGAAATTATTTTGGGCCCAAGTCCTGCTGTAATACCGAAAATAAATAATATTTACTATTATCAAATAATAATAAAATATAAAGATACTAAAAAAATATATAATTATTTAAAATTTATAAATGATAAATATCTAAATAGTAAAGTTAATGTTGGAATTGATTTTAATCCAAATAAAATATAATTAGTTATGTTATAATAATTATAGGTGATTTAAATGGTTGTAATTATAATAATTATTATTATAGTTTGTTATGCTTATGGAATGTATAAGTTATTTAATTATTTAAAAGATAAAATAGACAAATGCTTTATTGAATTAGATAGTATTTTTCAAAAAAGAATAAATTTGATTCCAACTTTAATAAATATATTTAAACAATATAATTTGGAAAAAGATACAATCAAAAAAATAATTTTATTAACTGAAAAAGATTATTCAACATTAAATAAAAAAGAAAAAATAGATATTAATATTGAATTAAATAAATTAATTGATAGGTTATGGCAAATAGCTGATTCAAATTTGATTTTAAAACAAAATCCAGTATTTTTAAATGTTATAAAACAATTTAATTTGGTAGAAGAAAAAATAAATTTAAGAAAAAAAGATTATAATACAATAATTAAAAAATACAATAAAATAATTAAGATTTTTCCTAATATGATTTTATCAAAAATACTAAAATTTTACCAAGAACCAATATATAGTGTTGATGAAAAAACAAGAAAGGTTATTAAAATCGATTATAGAAAAAATGATTAATTCAAAAAATATAAAAAAGTTTTAATTTACACTAATCTATTTTTGTGGTAGAATTGAAATAGGTGATAATTAATGGATTTTAGTAATATTAAAATAGAAAAAGAATTACAAATTGTGTTTATGGGGACACCAGAATTTTCTGTTCCTGTATTACAAGGATTAATAGATAATTATAAAGTAAGAGCAGTTGTTACACAACCTGATCGAAAAGGAAATCATGGTCAAATTAATATTTCGCCAGTAAAAAAATTAGCGCAAGATAAAGCAATTTTGGTTTTGCAACCAGAAAAAATAAAAGAAGATTATCAAGAAATAATTAATTTAAAACCAGATTTAATTGTAACTTGTGCTTATGGTCAAATTATTCCAAAAGAATTAATAGAATGCCCAAGATTAGGTTGTATTAATGTTCATGCTTCTTTGCTTCCTAAATTAAGAGGAGGAGCTCCTATTCATAAGGCAATAATTGAAGGGCACTCTAAAACAGGTATTACAATCATGTATATGAATACTAAAATGGATGAAGGAGATATTATTACTCAAGAAGAAATTCCAATACTAGATACTGATACAGCTAGTTTGTTACATGATAAGTTAAGTATATTAGGTAAAGAGTTATTACTTAAGACTTTACCAAGTATTATTAATGGGACAAATAGTAGAATTAAACAGGATTCATCACAAGCTACTTATGCTTTTACATTAAAAAAAGAAGATGAAAAATTAAATTTTAATAAAACAGCAAGACAAATTTATAATCAGATAAGAGGATTAAATTCTTGGCCTGGAGCTTACTGCATATTTGAAGGTAAGATTCTTAAAGTTTGGGATTCATTTATAACAGAAAATTATCCTGTTGGTTTTAATGGAGAGATTACAGCAATTTATAAAGAAGGAATTGGCGTTAAGGTAAGTAATGGTGAGATAGTACTAAAAATAGTTCAACCAGAAGGAAAAAATAAAATGGATGCAATTAGTTTTATTAATGGATTAAGAGATAAAAATATAGTAGGTAAAGTGTTAGAATGAAAGAAACTATTGAATTTATAAAAAAATTATGGAAAAATAAGAAAACAAGATCTCTAGCAATTTTAATTATGTATGTTGTATTTTTTGCTTTTGTATTTTTACTAATTTCTAGTGGAAGTCATAACTATCAAAACAATGTAGAAAACGAAAATATTGAAAATAATGATGATATTAAATTAGAAGATATTACTAATTATAGATTAGAAATAATTGGTGAAGACAATTTTACATATGATTCAAATACTAATAAAGTATTTTATGATGGAATTTATTATGAAGTAGAAAATATTCCAGAAATTATAAGTAAATATGATTTAAATATTTTTAATCCCAGTAATGTTTCTAAAGTGTTAGAAGTAAGCATTTTGGAATCAACTAATTATATTGATGAAAGTGATACTTATGTTGTCAAAATAAGTGATTTTGAAAAAATAATCTATAATAATGAAATAGTTAATGATGAATATATTAAAATAATTAAATATGATTCAAAAATGGTAGTTGATTTAACAAATTATTATGGGTATGTTGTTAATATAGAATTGAGGAGTTAGGTATGAACGTAGTAATAGTCGTTTTAGTAGTTGGTGCTTTAGCAGTTTTAATTTTTAAAAAATTTAGTAATATAGTTTATTATATAGGAATAGTTGATATATTTTTAAGAGTATTATCTTTTATAGCCGCAAATATTCCAATTAAAGAAATAAGTAATTTTATTTATACTTACTTTCCAAGTAGTGTTCCAAGCATAATAAATATGTATTCAAGCGGAATTTTTAATACTATATTGATGTGGTTATTATGTATTATATATATATTATTAGATGTTTATTTAATAAAAATATTTTGGAAAAAGAAATAACTTCGGTTATTTTTTATTGTGTTAAAAACAAATGTTTGATATAATAATATAGGTGGTTATTTATGTATGCATATATAAAAGGTTTTATTAAAGAAATAGAAAGTAATTATATCGTATTAGATAATAATGGAATAGGTTATTTAATATATACACCTAATCCATATTCATTTAATCTTAATGAAGAATATACTGTTTATATTTATCAAAATGTCAAAGAAGATGAATTAACATTATATGGGTTTAAATTAAAAGAAGAAAAAGATTTATTTTTAAAATTAATTGAAGTAAAAGGATTAGGTTGCAAAATGGCTCTTCCTATTATTGCAACAGGTTCAATTAATTGTATAATAGACGCTATTGAAAGAGAAAATATATTATATTTAAAAAAATTTCCTAAAATAGGAGATAAAGTAGCTAAACAAATTATTTTAGATTTAAAAGGTAAATTAAATACCAATGGTGTTGTCACAACTAGTAATAATGATGAATTAATTGAAGTATTAAAAGGCTTAGGTTATAAACTTACAGATATATTAAAAGTTGTAAGACAAGTTAATACTAATTTATCACTAGAAGATCAAATAAAGGAAGCTTTAAAGTTATTTTTAAAATGAGAATAGCTATTGATTTTGATGATACAATTGTAAAAACTAGTGATAAAGTAAAAGAGTATTTAAATAAATACAATATAAAAGAATTAAATAATTTGGATGAAAAATATGAATTTTATAAAAAGCATATTGATGATATAACTAAAAATTTAGATTTTTTTGATGATGTAGTAGATGTCTTAAATAAATTAAATGTAAACAATGAATTATATTTAATCACAGCTAGAAGTAATTTTTATTCAAATAATTTAAAAGACTTGACAACTAAATTTATTAAAGATAATAAATTACCTTTTAAAGAAATTCATTTCGAATGTTTTGAAGTAGGGAAAGCTATTAAATGTGAAGAATTAAAAATAGATTTATTTATTGATGATTATTATGCTAATTGTTTAGAAGTTAGTAAAAAAGGAATAGATACTTTATTATTTAAAAATGAATATGATAATTTAAAAACAGTGAATAGTTGGCAAGATATATTAAAATATGTGGAGGGATAGTATGGATGAAAGAGTAGTAACGAATAGAGAATTAAAAGAAGATACTTTTGAACAAACTATTAGACCAGATAGTTTAGATGAATATATAGGACAATCTGAAATAAAAGAAAATTTAAGTGTTTTTATTAAAGCAGCTAAACTAAGAGAAGAACCATTGGATCATGTTTTATTGTATGGTCCTCCAGGATTAGGTAAAACTACTTTGGCTAATATAATTGCTAACGAATTAGGATCTAATATTAAAACAGCAAGTGGTCCTGCTATTGAAAAAACAGGTGACTTAGCTGCTATTTTATCTACTTTAGAACCAGGAGATGTTTTATTTATTGATGAAATCCATAGGATACCTAGATATATTGAAGAAGTTTTATATTCTGCTATGGAAGATTTTACTTTAGATATAATTGTTGGAAGTGATTCTAGTAGTAGAAGTATTAGGATTGATTTACCTCCTTTTACATTAGTTGGAGCAACTACTAGAACAGGCGATTTAACTAGTCCATTAAGAGATAGATTCGGAATTATTTCTAAGTTAAATTATTATACAGTAGAAGAATTAACTGATATAGCTAAAAGAACTAGTCGTGTACTTAATACTCCAATTGAGGAAGATGCAGCTATTGAGTTAGCTAAAAGAAGTAGAGGAACACCTCGTATTTGTAATAGATTATTTAAAAGAGTAAGAGATTATGCCTTAGTTATGGGCGATGGTGTAATAGATAAAAAAATAACTACTTTAGCTTTAGGAAAACTAAAAGTAGATGAATTAGGTTTAGATGAAACAGATTATAATTTACTTAAAGCAATAATTGAAAAATTTAATGGTGGTCCAGTAGGAATAGATGCAATTGCTTCTAGTATTGGTGAAGAAGTTACAACTATTGAAGATGTTTATGAACCATATTTATTACAAAATGGATTTTTAAAAAGAACTTCTAGGGGAAGAATTGTAACAGATAAAGCTTATGAGCATTTAAAAATAAACCATCAAAATAGATTAAATATGGAGGAACTATGAAAACAGATGATTTTGATTATTACTTACCAGAAAATTTAATTGCGCAAACTCCTTTAGAAAAAAGAGATGCATCTAAATTATTAGTTTTAGATAAAGAAACTGGAAAAATAGAACATAAACATTTTACTGATATAATTGATTATTTAGAAAAAGATGATATATTAGTTATTAATGATACAAAAGTAATACCAGCTAGACTAATTGGCGTTAAGGAAGAAACTAATGCAGTTATTGAAATTTTGATGTTAAAAGAAGTAAATAATACTTGGGAATGTTTAGTAAAACCTGCTAAAAGAGTAAAAGTTGGTACTATAATTAAATTTAGTGATAAATTAAAAGTAAAATGTGTTGAAGTAAAAGATGAAGGAATAAGAATATTTGAATTTATTTATGATGGTATTTTATATGAAATATTAGATGAATTAGGTACAATGCCACTACCACCTTATATTCATGAAAAATTAAAAGATCAAAATAGATATCAAACTATTTATGCTAAAAATCAAGGTAGTGCAGCAGCACCAACAGCAGGATTACATTTTACTAATGAATTATTAGAAAAAATAAAAGAAAAAGGTGTTATAATTGTTCCTATAACTTTACATGTAGGATTAGGAACATTTAGACCAGTTAATGTAGAAGATGTAACTAAACATAAAATGCATAGTGAATTTTATATGATGAGTAAAGAAACCGCTGAAATATTAAATAATCATAAAAAAAGAATTATTGCTGTAGGAACAACAACTACTAGAACATTAGAAACTATAATGAATTTATATGGTGAATTTAAAGAATGTAGTGGATGGACTGATATATTTATTTATCCAGGATATAAATTTAAAGCTATTGATTGTTTAATTACTAATTTTCATTTACCAAAATCAACTTTGGTTATGTTAGTAAGTGCTTTTGCTACTAAAGAATATATTATGAATGCTTATAATGAAGCAATAAAAAATAACTATCGTTTTTTTAGTTTTGGCGATAGTATGTTTATAAAAAAAGATTAATTTTAGTTAAAAGGAGAATTGTATGAGTCACGAACATTTTAAAGAAAATTTAGTAGCTATTAAAGCAGAAAGTCAAAGAAAACAAATGGAAAAAGATTTAATGTATCAAAATATGATATCAGAAGGAAAACAAAAACAAGAAGATTGGAAATTAAAAATGGGATTATATGATTTATCTCAAACAACTGATATATTAAAAGATGTTGAACAAGAGGAAAAAAGTTTTAGAACAAGATAATACATAAATATTATTTATAAAGATAATTAGCCTTTGATTATTAATAAAATTATATAGTTGAAGAATGATTATTTTTTTGGACTTGATTTTACTAATGAAATATTATATCAACACAAGAATAATTAATTAAAAATTAACAAAAATATTGTATACAAAGTTAATTTATAGTATAATTATACGTGGGGAATATTAACTGTTGGGTACTTGCCGAGTTCTACAAGAAGGAGGCAGATAATTATGAAGAAAAAAGATTTATTAATCTCATATCTAATTCTAATTATCATTTTATTAACAATATCTTTATTGATATTATGCATAAAAAAATAGTACTCAATCAAATTGATTAAGTACTTACCAAAACAAATCATAGGTGAGTACTCAACATGCGAAAGTTAAGTATTCCCTTTTTTATTATATGCAAGTTTCCTTGACAAATACATTGTATCACAAATTAATATGTTTGTCAAAATAAATTAATTAAAAATTAACAAACTCATTGAATATATAGTTAATTTATAGTATAATTATACATAGGGAATATTAACTGTTGGGTACTTGCCAAATTCTAAACGAAGGAGGCTAGATGATTATGAAGAAAAAAGATTTACTAATAACATTCTTAATTCTAATTATCATTTTATTAATAGTATCATTAATGATATTATGTATAAAAAAATAGTACTCAATCTAACTGATTAAGTACGAATCTTAAATCAATAAGGTGAGTACTCAACATAGGAAAGTTAAGTATTCCCTTTTTTATTGTATGCAAGTTTCCTTGACAAATACATTGTATCATAAATTAATATATTTGTCAAAATAAATTAATTAAAAATTAACAAACCCGTTGAGCATAAAGTTAATTTATAGTATAATTATATATAGGGAATATTAACTGTTGAGTACTTGCCAATTTCTAAACGAAGGAGGCTAGATGATTATGAAGAAAAAAGATTTACTAATAACATT
>NBJMC04201__coassemble_1151_pt1 | contig 14928 bp, 11 predicted proteins | sample NBJMC04201__metabat2_high_PE_001 | metagenome-assembled genome bin NBJMC04201
AACGCCACCATCTTTCCAAACATCAGTTAATCTTTTTCTTTCTTGAATACCTTTAATTCTTTTAGAAATCCATGCCTCATCATAACCTTTAGCACGATATGTATCTATTGCTCTTTGCATTGTTAATGATGGATCAAATACTTCATCAACTCTTTCTTTACCTAAATGTGCTAACCATTGTTTTACAGGTTCAGCATTTTTACTAGGTACAGATTCAATTATTCTAAACATACCTTCAATATCACATACATCAGTCATACGATATTTACCATCAGTAGCTTTCAATTTCAACTGTCTAGTAATACTAGACGTTTCAAAATCTTCTTCTTTTAATAACTTATTTTTTAACCAATTCCAATATTTTCTAGGTTCTTTACTATCTGTTAAAACACCAACAATATCAACAATGCTTATATAATATTTTTCTTCGTCTTTATCCCAAATAGTTCTAATTGTTTCATTGTTAAATATTTTATTAATTAAATGCATATTATCTTGTTTCATTTATTCACCATTCTTTACTATATGTTTTTAATATGTATTAAGTAAAAGGTTATAGAAGTTTATAACCTCTCACTTATATTATTCTACAAAAATTTTGAATTTCCTTTTTTATTTTGAAATTTATTCAAAATTCCACTTAATTTCAATATCTCTTGTTTTAATTTCTTCATTAATCTTACCGATATATATTCTATCTACAAATTCATCTACTATAACTCTGTTCAATTTTTCTAATTGTTGATATTTATTAAATAATTCTTTTGTATTTTTGTTTGAAGATTCTTTTAGTGTATAATAGTTAATCTCATTATCAATAGATTTTAGTTGGTCTTTTAACTTTTCATCATCATTCTTGTAATTAGTAATTAATTCTTTAAATTGTTCTGCATTAATTATTCCATTAACTTTATCTTCATAAAGATTTTTTAAATAATTTTTAGTCTTTGCCATTTGATTAACTATAGTTTCTTTTTGTTTTGTTAATAAATTGATTTTTTTAGTGAACTTATTATTTTCTTTTTTCAAAGATTCTGTTTCTAAAATATTTAAATCATAAAACTTTTTAACTTTTTTATTAATATGACTTAATACTAATTCTTCTAAAGCATCATACCTAATCGCTGCTTTATTTACACAATCATTATAACCATCTCTGTTATTAGAACATACTAGATACTCATGTTTAGAAGAATTTTTCTTTCTCATATATCTACCACATTCTTTACAAAATACTTTGCCAGAGAAGTTATGAACAATTTCTGTTGATTTCATAGGTTTTGTTCTTTCTTTCAAAGCAATTTGAACTTTTGCGAATGTTTCTTCATCAATTATAGCTTCGTGCATATTTTCTTTACGAATCCATTTTTCTTCAGGTTTATTTATTACTTTATGATTTTTATAACTAACAGTAGTTCTTTTTCCTTGAATTAAATGTCCTAAATATAATTCATTTTTAAGTATTGTTTTAATAGCATTTGTATTCCATTTAATTTCTTCTCTAGGTCTATTACTAATTACATTTAATTTAATACCTTTTCTGTATTTATAAAGAGAGGGACAAGGAATATTTTTATCATTTAAGTAATGAGCTATTCCTGTAAACCCCATACCTTTTAAATATAAATCGTATATTTCTTTAACAACTTCACTAGCAACAGGATCAACAACTAACTTATTGTTATCTTCTTTAGATACTTCATAACCAAATGAGGCGAAAGGAGAAATGAATTCTCCTTGCTTCATTTTAGAATTAAAAGCACTTCTAATATTGTCTGAAACATCTTCTAAATACCATTCATTAACTAATCCATTTATTTGTCTTGATTTTTTATTACCACTATTGTCGGTATCAGCATTATCAGATAAACCGATAAATCTTATGTTCCATTCTTTGAATTTATTGTTGATATACTTTTCAACGATTTCCATATCTCTTGAAAATCTAGATTGACTTTTACATAAAACTACATCAATTTTACCATTTTCACAATCTCTAATTAATCTTTCAAATTCAGGTCTATAAGTACCAGCACCCGATAAATCTTCATCACAATATTCATCAACCAACATAAATTGTGGATTTTTCTCGATATAATCTAATAGCATATTTCTTTGATTTTTAATAGATTCACTATCATCATCTTTATTAATTTTATCTCTATCTTCATTTGATAATCTTAAATAAATACCAACTCTTAATAATATCTTCTCTCTAACACTCTCCATTTCATTCATAACTATTACCTCCTAACTTAAGGCAATAATTACTTATCAAGTTAAACTTATAACCAATACAATTATACCATTTAATTACACTCATTTGTGCAAGTTTCCATAAATAATATAATTTTTAACAACTTTTTATTTATAATCTCTTTTAAATCGTTATCGGTTATAGTTTTATTTACTACTTCTTTAACATTATAGACTATATTTATAAAGCTCACCTCTAATTTAAATATATTATTTAAAGTGTGATTTTAAACTAATATAGCAGTAATGTTTATTATTTTTGTACTTTGTTTTATTCATAATATCAATCCTCACTTTCATTTTTACTTCTTTATATTTTTAATAAAATTTGGGTACTATTGTCAATTCTTTGAAATTCATAATATTTATATTTTATATATAGTTATTGATACTTATAGTTTAAGAGAGAGAATTTATTATTTACATTCCTATTTCGAAATCATCAGATTTATCTTTTTCTTTATCGTATTTTCTATTAATGTCATATGCATAACTTTTCATTTCATAATAATTAATATCATCATCTTTATCATAATGAAGTCCGATTTTATGGGCTAAAGCTCTGCAAATTTTATTGCAGAAGTTATAGATTTTCTCTTTGAATTTATCAAATTTTTCTTGTAAATTTTTTATTTGATTATTCAATATATCAATAACATCATTTAATCTATTTATTTCTTGTTTTTGCTCTTTGATAGTTGATTTTTGTTCTTTAATAAGCTCATTTCTTTTTATGAGTTCCTTGTTATTTCTAAAAGTATCATTTTCTTTTAATAATTTATTAATTTCAATATCTTTATTTTGATTATCAGTATTTAAAACAACAACTTGTTTTTTTAAGTCTTTAGTATAATCAATAATCTTATTTACATCTTCTTCTTTATATCCTCCAAGTTTTCTTTTAGTGGGATTTAGTAGAGTATCTTTATCATTAGATTTATTAGCCGTTTCAAGCCCATTTTTAGAGTTTTCTATTACTCTTAATATATTTGCTTTTTCTTGCTTTAATTCTTCTAATTCGGCGTTTAATTCTTTAATTCGCCACTCAGTTTTAGTTTGATTTTCTACTTTACTTCCAATATCTCCACGATATAAATTAAAACCTCGTTTTGTTATAAAATCATTAAATTCATCTTGTAATTTACCAAAAGAATATTGACCACCTCGTTGTTTCCAAAACTCATCACAATTTAGAAATTTTCCTTTAACTTCTGAATATATAATTTTACCATTTTCATCTCGAAGCAGTTTAGGTGTATAACTTATATTTCCATTAGCGTTTTCATGTTTTTCTTTAACAACATTACCATCTTTGTCTTTTACATATTGTTTTCTTTTTACAGTATCAACAATAGGTAGAAAATATACTTGAAGATGTGGTGTATCTTCATCATAATGAATTTGTGCTAAAAGGATATTTTCTTCACCAACATATTCTTTTAGAAAATCCATACAAGAATCAAAATAATATGATACAGTTTTAGGTATATCTTCTTTAGATTTAATCTCTGGTATTTTTACAATTTGACCTTTCTTTTTACCTTCGTGATAAGTTTTACCACTATCTACAAATTTCATTCCAAGTGTTTCAAAAAATTCAGGTCCACTTGAGAATGTTATTCCATTAAACATATTAGTAGAGGGTTTATCATTAAATTCAATATTCCTATTTTTTAGAGTTTGTTTTATTTCTTGATATAAATTCTTTTCAGTAAGTGAAACATATTCAACATTAAATTTTGTTCTTTCTTTATCATAATTTCCTGTTCCTTTTCTTTCACTCATTTCAACACCGATATTATAAGCATCATGCTTTTTATATTTACTAACTACTCGAACAACTTGATTTCCATCATACATTTTTTACCTCCTTTCGTTATTGCATCTTTGTAAAAGAGGTCTTTTAGACCTATCTCACTAGGGCATAGCCCAATCGTGAGTTTAGGTGATTCCTCTAAAAACCCCTTATACTTGTTCTTCGCAAATGCCTAAACTAATCGTAAAGGCAAATGCTACAAACAAGATTAAATAATAAATATCTACTAGATACTTATTATTTAATTAATTATTAAAAGTAGATAAACTACATTTATAATTGTAAAAATATTCGTTATCGCCACTTCCAACCTTACAGGTCAGAACGTGCCACACTCATTTTTTACTTTGATGAAAATAATTAATTTTCATCATTAGGTTCTTCATATTTAGCATAATAAATTCTATCAGTACCTGTTCTTTTTAATTCAATATGAAGACCTTCTTTTTCTAATTTATCTAAATTACTTTTTAATAATTTCCCAAATACTGATGGTACAATTTGTAAATTTAATTTACTAGTTATATCAGATATTGTGAATGAAAATTCTTTTTGCTTAATAGCGTAATTTAGAAAAATTAATAAATTAGGATTCAAATCATCAAATTCCATTTCTGATTTTTCAAAAATTAAATTATCATTTCTTTTAAGAACAAAATCTACACTTTCATAATCTCTACTTTCGTAAGTGAATAGAATTTTGTTTTTTAGATTTTGATCTACTTTTAAAGTTATAATTCCATCAACAGAACCATCTATAGCAGTTGAACCTAAGGATTTATTATTCTTATTTAGATGATGAATTAAAAGAATAGTAAAGTTATATTTCTTACATAACTCTCTAAATTTTGGGATAACATATTGTCCCATATCTTGATAGTTATTTAAATCATAACCATTATTCATATCAATTCCACTAAACATATCTATAATTACAAATCTACCATTAAGGTCATTAGCAAATTCTTGAAATTCTAATTGTAAATCCATTAAATTTAATTTTCTTTCATTTATTTCCTGTTCTTTTAATCTGAAATTATCATCATCAAATTCTAGATTCATTTTGTCAATTCTATCTAAAATTTGTGAAAAATTCATTTCTGTGCTAATATATAAGACAGGAGAAGAACTTGTTCTAAATCCTAGAAAATTTGTTCCTGTTGCTATTGCGTTAGCAAGTTGAAGTGCCAACAATGACTTGCCAACTTTAGGTCTAGCGACAAGACAATATAATCCATTAGATTTCATAAGATTATCAATTATGAAATCTTTTTTTGTGGAATTCTTTCTCATTTCACTTATACATTTCAAATTTACACCTCCTTTCTAACATTAAAAAAACTTGTATTATCTACAAGTCACAAGAAAAAGATTAGAATTATCCTGGGAACATTATTTAAAATCTTGTTCCTCAAGATTGTTATTGATTCAGCCTAATGGCTAGGTACTAAATAAATCTACGAACATTTACTGTACCTTATTTACTAACGATTATTACTTTTACATATAATATCTTTTTTAGTAAATGTGATATTCATATAATCCTTTATCATATTCTTTATATATTAGATATTTAAATTGTTCTAATATTTTAAGATTGTTTTTGAAGCCTACATTTGTTATATGAATCTTATTTTGGATATCTCCAATGTTGATATGAGCTATATATTTATCAAGTGCATTTGAGTGAAGAATTGCATATATCTCTTTTGCCTCTGGTTTGATATTTTTATCTCTCCATATCTTGTGTTTAGATAACTCTAGCTTTCTACTAGGCATATATTTTATCACCTCCTAACTTTTGGAAATTGGTTTCCATAAATATAATCTATCATATAAAAATAACTTTGTCAACTAGTTTCCAAAAAATACTTTATTTTTTTTAAAAAGTGTGTTATACTTAATATGTCGTTGGGAGAATGGATATGTTTAAGAAGAAAAATAATGAATTAGAAATAAACAATGATATTGCTATGTTAGTTAAAGAAGCAAGACTAAAAAAAGGGCTTTCAGCACGTAAATTAGCAGAATTATGTGATATTAGTCATACTGAAATAAATAATATTGAACGTGGTATAAGAGTTAAACCTGCTATATTAACATTAAAAGGTTTTGAAAAATATTTAGATTTACCATTTGAACAAACTGCCAAATTAGTTGGTTATTCAGATGTAACTATAGAATATGGAGAAAAAAATATTATTGTATCTTATGAAAAATACGATAAAATGCGTGAACAATATAAAACTGAATTTGAACATATGCAACATTTTATAGAACAAAAAAGACATTTAGGGATGGATATAGAAGAATATTTTTCAGTTATACATAAATATTTAAAAGAACAAGAAAACATAAATGAAGATGTTTTAAATAAAGCAGAAGCTATAGAAAAATTTTTAAAAGAATTACAAAGAAAATATGAATTTATTACAAAAGAAAAGTAATGACAGGAATGACACGAAAAATTATGAGGTACCTACCCAAAATGTGCTGTCATGCTGTCATTTGATATACTAAGAATAGTATGAATTTAATTCATATTATTTTTTTTGCTAATTTTATAATAGTTTTCTTTAAAAATAAGGGCAAAAGTTGTAAAATTTTCAATTTTATGTTATCATAACTGAACGTTAAGGGGGAACTTTATGAAAATTAATAAAATAGGAATTTTAAAAGAGCAACAAATGGAAGAATCTTCAATGATTCAAACATTAAAAAGTATAGGATTAGGTTGTTATTGTTCGGATCTTGGTCGTATATCTGGTGTTGATTTTGAACCATCAACAGGTAACGGTGATTATTGGTATGATGGATTACCAAATAATGATAAAAGAAAAGTTAGAACAACAAAGCATATTACTAAAAATAATAGTATGTCTTTTGCATATTCTGAAAAAGAAAAGATCGGTGTCAGAATAGCAGTTTCTTTTGATGATATAGAAGATTTTGATATTGATAAAATAGATGATTTAATTTGTGAATATCCATTACATGCAATAACTGGTATGGGTGGAAATACTATAAATAAATTGTTTGAAACAAAAAGCAAACTATTAATAAAAACAGGTAGAGTCCATAATATAAATGATGTTGAATATGAAGAATATGAAGTTTTTGGAATCAGATTTATTAAATATCAAAATAGAGTTGATAAATGTGTATTAAGTGATGGTACAATAGCAGAATTAGATAAAGATATTTATCTTAAAGTTGATAAAATACCATTTATTGTAGATAAAGAAGCAAGAATGATATATTCATCGGCTATTTTGATGGCTGCTCCATTTGATAGTAAAGAAAGAAATTATGACCATAGTGATTTAAGAAGATATTTAAATAACGGCTTTATTAAAAGTATTAATGACGAATTAGAACATATGAGTCCTTTTGTAGTTTTTAAAGATGAAACTGTAGAAAATAATAGATATAAATTTAACTTTAATCCACTAACTGAAGAAGAAATAATTGAAATATGTTTAAATTGTAACATAGCAGTATTCTTACATGGTAAAACTGGAACTGGTAAAACGGAAAGAATGATTGCTTTAGATAGAAACTTAGAATTAGTAGATTTTGGATGTACAAGTTCAGATGGGTTTACAGGTATTATTGCTAAAGATTTTAATTCTAAAGAATTATTTATATATGAACCATATTGGTATAAAAATCTTTGTAAAAAGTGTGAAGAAGAACCTGAATTATTACATATATTATTTCTTGAAGAATTAACAAATGCAAAAAATGATATTCAAAAAGTTGCATTTGAGGTAACACTTAACAAAACATTAACTAATAGTGGTTTTAGATTGAAATTACCTGAAAATGCAGTTGTTTGTGCTGCTGGTAACGAAGCTAATGAATCAAGGTCTGCTAATGCTATGAGTGAACCATTATTTGGAAGATTTGCTCATGTATATATTGATACAGATTCAGATGAGTGGCTAAAATGGGCTATGAGAAGAAAAAAACAAGGAAAAGTTCTAAAATATAAAAAATATGAAGAAAAAGAAACTATACATCCTGCAATAATAGATTATATTAAAGTAAAAGGTAACGATGTGTTAAGAACTCAATACAATGGAACAACACCTAATGCAGACCCAAGAAAATGGGCTATGGCTTCAAAAGCATTATATCAAAGTAATAATCCAAATGTTTTACGTGCTTTTGTTGGTACTGAACTTGCTGAAGATTTTATAAAGTTCTGTAAAATAAATTTAATAACTGTTGATGATGTTTTAAATGATAAAGTATCTCCTAATGAAGTGCCAGTAGATAGTTCTATAAGATGGTTTACTATATTATGTTTAAGTAATGTGGATGATGAGAATGTTGATAAAGTTAGAGAATTTGTCGGTAATTTAGGTAAAGAATATTTAGCAACATTTGATTATGAATGGTCAAAAGATAACGATGAAAGAATAATGAAACTATATAATGCACAAACAACTTATGTAAAAAGGTTAACGTTAAATGGAAATAAATAATATTATTAAGAAAGTTCTTTTTCGATATCCAATATTTGGTAATGTAATAGCAAATTTAAAATTTCAATTTACTACAGAACCAGTACCAGCTCCTGCTTTTACTGATGGAAGAACTATTTATTATAAACAAGATTTTTTTACTGATTTTAATGATGATGAAAAAGAATTTGTTATTTCACACGAGATATTTCATATTGTATTGAATCATTTATTTAGAAACCTTGGTAAAGATAGGGATTTATTAAATTATGTAGAAGATGCAATTATTAATCAATTATTAATTAGAGATGGATTAGTAATGCCTGAAGGGCTTGTATATGTAGAAGACGCACTTGATTATTCAGTAGATGAATTATATTTAAAATTTTTACCTAAATTAGATAAAATAAAAGAATGGATGGGTTCCAATACATATCATATAGAATTAACTGATGAAGAAATAAATGAACTAAATGATAAATTAAATGAGATTTTAAATAATTCTTATAATAGTTATAGTAGAGATTTACAAGAATTAATGAATGATAATCAACAACTTAGAGAAGAATTGATTGATGATTTTCAAGAAAAATTAAAACAAGAAGCAGAAGCTACAGGATATGGAAAATATGCTGGTAGACAAGAATTTCCAAGTGTAGAAGTTGGAAAAGCAGCCCCATTACTTTATTGGCAAGAATTGCTTAAACAAACATTAGTGGTTCCAGATGAAGTAACAACATCATTTTATGAAGTTGAAATGGATGGAATTATAAGAAAAGAAGAAAAATCCGATGTAGGATATTCTGAAAGTGAAATAATCATTGATAGTAGTGGTTCTATGAATATGCAAAAAATTAAAGCAATTTTAAGGGAATGTAAAAATATTTTATCTTCGAGTAGTATTAGAGTAGGTTTTTGTGATGTTCAATTCTATGGATGGAATGAAATTAGAAATGAATCTGATATTGATAACTTACGAATAATTGGTCGTGGAGGAACTGATTTCGATAATATGGCAAATAGTTTTTCTATAGATGCTGACAATAAAATTGTTATTACAGATGGAGAATGTACTTTTCCAAAAGATAGACCAGATATACTATGGATAATAATAAATTATCGTAAACCGTATTTTTATTCAGATGATAAGGAAAATAATTCTAGTAAAATTAATTCGATATTTATAAACGAAAGAGATATACCTATACCAGCAATTAGTAAAAGATTGATATTAAAAAAACCACCTAGTAAGCAATAATGCCTACTAGGTATTTTTTCTATTCATTATTAATTAGAGAATAACAATAATCATATACTAATAAATGGTTATTAATTTCTTCATTAATAATTTTATCTTTAAAATCATTTTCATATATATTAAATATCATTTCAATAGAGAAATGCTTTTTTTCTTTTTCAGTAAGTTCTAAATACTTGGCTGAAAAGAATAATAAATGTTTATATTTACTAAAATTAGTTATTACTTTAGTATAATTCGGATCTAATGCACTTAAAACTTGTTTTAATAAAATAATCATATCTCTTACATTAAAATCTACACTAAAATTTTTATTTTCTAATAAATATATTGCTAATCTTACTTTGTCAATATCACTTAAATTATCAAATTGATGTATTAAATCAATTACTTTTTTTGTATTACTTTCTAATAACATAGTTTTACCTCATTTCCTTTATTTACAATGGTTATAAGTAGCTTTTACTTAATTATTACTCGTGTCTATACTAAATGCATACTACTCTTTGCCTCATGCCACCTGATAATGTATTAGGATAACTATTTAGAAAATCTTTTAAACCATAAGTATTTAATAATTTTAAAACATAATCTTTATTATTCATTTTATTTATTTTTAATCCTAATAAACAGTTGTCTAAAACAGTTTTCCAACTAAATAAAGCGTCTTGTTGTAACATATATCCTAGTTTAACATTATCTTTAATTATTATTTCTCCATCTGATTTACTATCTAAATTAGCTAAAATATTTAAAATAGTGCTTTTGCCACATCCACTTGGTCCAACGATTGCTATAAATTCATTATTGTTTAATTCAAAAGAAAAATTTTCAATTGCTTTTGTTTCAGAAGTTTTAGTATGATATATTTTACTTAAATTTTTAATTTTTAGTATACTCATCATTTAACTCCTTTCTCATTATTATATTCAGTAATGATTAGTTATGTTATTGAAAATATTATTTAAATATTATAATAAAATCTATAAAAGTAATTGTATTTTTTGTAATAAAAAAAGTAATTTTGAGTTTGATTAAACAACAAAATTACTTAAAATTTTTTATATAAAACAAATCCAACTATATCCAATATAGAGTACAAAATGATAAATAAACCAATAGTAGATAATATTAAATTAGTTTTTAAAGCGACATAAAATCCACATATTATCAACAAAATTGAAATAATTAAACCGCTTAAAAATGCTATTTTATTTTCTTTAATATTAAGAGCTTCAATTAATCTGATTATACCGGTATAAATGATCCAACCTCCACATATTAATCTAATGGTTGTTTCAATTAAAGAAGAAAACAAAATTATAAATAAACCAAATATAATTAATATAATTCCAAAAATAAGTTTTGATTTGTATTCAATATTTAATTTTTTTAATGTTTTATAATAACTTAAAATATTAAATATACCAATAATACATAAAATTCCTCCTGCAATATATGAAATAAAATTTAATATACCACTTGGATTAGTAAATAATATAATACCAAATATTAAAAATAACATTGAACTGATTAAAGATGTGTCGTTAGAATACTTAATAACAGTTATATTTTTCATTAATAATCACCTTTATTAATTATACAACAAATAAATTGACAAATCAAATCTATAAGTATAAAATATTTATATGAATTATGGAAAGGATAGTTAAATGTTAGAGTTAAAAAATATAAAAAAGAGTTATACGCTTGCTAATTTTAAGCAAACTGCTTTAAATGATGTAAGTTTAAAATTTAGAAAAAATGAATTTGTTGCTATTTTAGGTCAATCAGGTTCAGGGAAAACAACTTTACTTAATATAATAGGTGGATTAGATCATTATGATAGTGGTGATCTAATTATAAATAACAAATCAACAAAAAAATTCAAAGATACTGATTGGGATGCATATAGAAACAATTGTATTGGTTTTATATTCCAAAGTTATAATTTGATTAGTCATATAAGTATTTTATCTAATGTAGAATTAGGTATGACTTTAAGTGGTGTTTCTAAGAAAGAAAGAAGACAAAAGGCTATTGAAGTATTAAAAAAAGTTGGTTTGGAAAATCATATAAATAAAAAGCCAAATCAATTATCTGGTGGCCAAATGCAAAGAGTAGCTATTGCTAGAGCTTTAGTTAATAACCCAGATATAATTTTAGCTGATGAGCCAACAGGAGCATTAGATTCTAAAACAAGTGTTCAAATAATGGAATTAATAAAAGAAATAGCCAAAGATAAATTGGTAATTATGGTAACTCATAATAGTGAATTAGCACATGATTATGCTAATAGAATTATAGAGCTAAAAGATGGTAATATTATAAGTGATACAAATAAATTAGAAAAACAAAATAATAATAAAACTTATACTATAAAAAAAACAGCAATGAGTTTTTTTACCGCTTTATCGTTATCATTTAATAACATAAAAACTAAAAAAGGAAGAACTTTATTAACAGCTTTTGCTTCTAGCATAGGAATAATAGGAATTTCGATTATATTATCTTTATCAAATGGTTTTGATATGCAAATAGATCAATTTGAAAAGGATACATTATCAAGTTTTCCTATTACGATAAGTAGACAAGCAACGGAAATGACTGCTGAAGATATGATGTCTATGACACCAGATAAAAGTGATTCATACATAGATAAAGAAGTAATATATCCCTATGATACAGCATCTTCATTGCTTATTCATCAAAATGTGTTTACAGATGATTATTTAAATTATATAAATAATATTAATCCTGATTATACAATTGGTATATCATATTTAAGAACAATGAGTTTAAATATGTTAGTAAAAAATGATGATAAAATAAATTATGTTAATAATTTGAATTTAACATCATTACCTAAAGAATTAAAAGAAAATGAAGAATCATTTTTAGAATCTGCCTATGATTTATTAAAAGGAAGTTATCCAGAAGATAAAACAGAAATAGTTATAGCAGTAAATGAAAAAAATAGGTTAGAAAAAAATATTTTAGAAGCTTTAGGAATAGACACAACTAAAGAAGAAATTAGTTTTGATGAATTAATTGGTAAAGAAATAAAAATAATTTTAAATGATGATTTTTATATAAACAATAATAATTATTTTGTACCTAATATGAATTATGATGAAATGTATAATGAAGGGATTACTTTAAAGATAGTTGGAATTGTAAGAGGAAAAGAAGATAATATGTTAGCTCAAATAGTTAATACTATGAGTATGAGTCAAGGTGCAGGTAATATTTTGTATTCTAATGAATTAGCAGAATATATAATAGAACAAAACAAAGATTCTTTGATTGTAAAAGCACAACAAGATCTAGATTATAATATTTTAACTGGAGAAAAGTTTACTGAAAATTATACTAAAGATGACATGTTGACTCATTTGGGCGCTAAAGATATACCTTATATGATAAATATTTACCCAGTTGATTTTGACGCTAAAGAAAATATAATTAATTATTTAAATGATTATAATAAAGATAAATCAGATGAAGATAAAATTGTTTACACTGATTTAGCAGATACTTTTTCAACTTTGTCATCTAATATTATGGATGCTATTGGTTGGGTATTAATTGCTTTTTCTGGTATATCATTAATAGTTTCATCAATCATGATTGGAATTATAACTTATATATCAGTATTAGAAAGAACAAAAGAAATAGGTATTTTAAGAAGCTTAGGAGCAAGAAAAAAAGATGTTAGTCGTGTATTTAATGCCGAAACATTTATTATTGGTTTAGCTTCAGGATTAATAGGAATAGTAATTGCAAGATTATTATTATTCCCAATAAATACCATATTAAAAAATTTAACTAATTTAGATAATGTAGCTGTTATGAATCCAATTCATACATTAATTTTAATAACAGTTGCTATTATTTTAACTTTAATAGGAGGCTTAATACCTGCTGTTATAGCAAGTAAAAAAAATCCTGTGGAGGCTTTAAGAACGGAGTAGAAATATGAAATATTTAAAAATAATTATTAGTTTAGTTTTGATTTTAGTGCTTTACTATTTTATGTTACCGCCAATAAATTTAAGTGCACCTACTTTTTGGGCGTTTATATTTGTAAGTGTAATATTATGTAGTGTAGTTAGTTTAATTATTTCTAGCACAGATATTTTAAAAGTTGTAATAAATAATAAAAAGGTTAATAAAAAGTCATATATAGTATTTGGATTATTATTTATAACATTTGGTTTAATTATAATAATTAATATAATAAATACACCATTATTTATGGCTAAATCATATTATAATAGAATAAGTGTTACTGAAAGTGACTTTACTACTGATGTAGAACCTGTTGATTTTGATAAATTACCATTATTAGATAAAGATTCATCTATGAAACTAGGAGACAAAGTAATGGGTCAAATGACAGATTTAGTATCACAGTTTGAAGTATCAAATCAATATACACAAATTAATTATAATGATGAAATAGTAAGGGTTACGCCGTTAGAATATGCTAGTATAATTAAATATTTTACAAATAGAAATAAAGGTGTAACTGGATATATTATAGTTGATTCAGTAACTGGTGAATCAAATTTAGTAAGATTAGACAAAGGTATGAAATATATGCCTTCAAGTTTATTTTTTGAAAATTTATATAGAAAATTAAGAATAAGTTATCCATTTACCATATTTGGTGAAGTTAATTTTGAAATTGATGATGAAGGAAATCCATATTGGATAGCCCAAACTTTAAAATATAGTGGTGTAGGACTAAAAAAAGAAGTAACAGGTGTAGTAATCTTTAATCCAATTGATGGTACTTCTAAAAAATATAAAGTTGAAGAAGTTCCAACTTGGGTTGATCATGTTTATTCGGCAAGTTTAATAATCGAACAATTAAATGATTGGGGATTATATAAAAATGGTTTCTTTAATTCGATTTTTGGTCAAAAAGATGTAGTAAGTACTAGTGAAGGATATAACTATTTAGCGATGAACGATGACATTTATCTATATACTGGTATTACTTCTGTATCTAGTGATGGATCTAATATAGGTTTTACTTTAACAAATATGAGAACCAAAGAAACAAAGTTTTATGATGTCGCTGGTGCAACTGAAACATCTGCCATGGCATCTAGTGAAGGTCA
>NBJMC04201__coassemble_1165_pt1 | contig 14805 bp, 15 predicted proteins | sample NBJMC04201__metabat2_high_PE_001 | metagenome-assembled genome bin NBJMC04201
GTGGGAAGACAGTTATAGTAGAAACCTTGTATTAGATTATGGCAGATATGGTGGATGTTCTTCATGTGGTGGAGGGTGTTCTTCTTGTGGTGGTGGAGGCTCTTGGTAAAAAAATTTGTATTACAATGGCATTTAAGTGAAAATTGTAATTTAAAATGTTTACATTGTTATCAAGAAAATCATAAACCAATTCAATTAAAATATGAACAACTAGAAAACATCTATAATCAATATAAGAAATTGTTAAAAAAGTTAAAAATGAAAGGACACATAAATATTACAGGTGGAGAACCACTTTGTAATCCACATTTGTTTAAAATATTAGAATTAATTAAAGAAGATTCAGAAAATATAACATTTTCTATATTAACAAATGGAACATTGATAAATGAAGAAATAGCAAAAAAAATTAAGAGTTATAATCCTTATTATGTTCAAGTTAGTTTAGAAGGTGGAAAAAAGATAAATGATTATATTAGAGGAAATGGCACGTACAAAAAAATAGCAAAAGGAATAGTTAATTTAAGAAAACAAGATATTTTTACTTCTATATCTTTTACGGCCAATAAATTAAATTATGATGAATTTCCTAAAGTAGTAAAATATGCTAGAAAGTATAGGGTTAATAATGTTTGGTCAGATAGATATATTCCACTAGGAGATTCGGAAGATAAGAATTTAGCTTTAAGTTATGAAGAAACTAGAAAATATCTTAACATTATAAATAATGAAAGAAATAAGTTAATGAATAAGAAATATAACATTACAACAATTTCTATGTATCGTGCATTGCAATTTCAGATGACGAATGATTTTGCTTACGGGTGTACTGCTGGGGATACGTTATTAACAGTAATGGAAAATGGGGATCTAGTACCATGTAGAAGGATGCCTATTGTTATTGGTAATTTATTGCAAGATGATATGTATAGTTTGTATAAAAAAAGCAAAGTTTTAAACGAATTAAGAACAAAAAAAATACCAGATGAATGTTCTAAATGCGAACATTCAGAAATGTGTCGTGGTGGTTTAAAATGTTTGACATATGCAATTTATAAAGATTTAAATCATAAAGATATGGGATGTAATTTATAAAAAAGTGTGATATGATAGTTTTTAAATTGAAAATTTATTAGTAATATTTCAAAACTAATATTTTTAAATTAAAATATAAATACTTGCAATTTTAATAAAAATAGTTTATACTTAAATTGTAATACTGAAGGGAGAGGTTTTTAAATGGAAATTACATCAGTTACAGTTCGTAAAGAAGAAAAAGAAAATTCAAGAATGAGAGGAAAAGCATCTGTTCTAATTGATGATTGTTTTGCAATTCATGACATTAGAATTATCGAAGGTAATGATGGTTTATTCATCGCTATGCCTAGCCGTCAAAAAGCAAATGGAGAATATCGTGATATAGCTCATCCAATTAACCAAGAAACTCGTAAGATGTTCCAAGATAAAATATTAGAAGCTTACAAAAATGCTGAATAAGCATTTTTTTCTTTTGAATATATGATATACTTATATAAAGTAAGGTGGTATTATGAAAAAGTTATTATTTGTTGTTGTCTTATTTCTGTTATGTCCTGTAATTGTTTTTGGTGAAAATTTTGAAATTAAAGAATATGGAATTACAATGTCTTTTGATAAAAATTGGGATGTTTTTACAAGAGAAAGTGATAGAAATGATTATTTTTTAGTAAAATATGATTTAGATTATGATTTTTTACAAAATTCTTTAAAAAGGGATATGATATATCTTTATGCAATCAATGAAATAGGTAATGATACAAAAATTGAACTTTTTATTATGACTAATGCAATAAAGCAGATGCCGCTCGTCCAATGAATTTAGAAGAATTTAAAGAATATGCATCTTTACTAGTTGAAAAAAAGGTGTAGAAAATTATGAAATATATGAAAGTAATTATAAATATATAACATATGATTATGTTGATGATGATGAGAAATTATATTTTATTGATTATGCATTATTTTTAGATTATAGATGTTACTTTTTCACTTTTAGAAAAGAAGAACCATTTAAAGATGAAGAAATAGCACAAATTGAAAATGTAATAGATAGTATTGCTATTTCTGGGGACGGAATTCAATATGTAGAAGGTGAATCTACTGAAGAAACTCAAGAAATCAAAGGATTTAATTACCAAAGATTTATAATTAATTTTATAGTATCTTTCTTATTTGGAATAATTACTTGGACAATTGTTAATAAGTATATTTTAAAAAAATATCGTATTAAAAAATAAAGCATCAAAATGCTTTTTTTAATAATTAAAAATTATGATATAATATAACCGGTGATTTTAATGAAAACTTTAATTATGATTTCTAATTTAGATCAAGTTAATTTAAAATGCGATGGTGTTATTATTGGTATTAAAGGATTAAGTGTCAATATGCCTGCTTATTTTGAATTAGAAGATTTAAAAAATATAGATAAAGAAATATTTATTTGTTTAAATAAGAATATGCATAATAGTGATATAAATTATTTAAAAGAAACTTTAATTAAATTAAATGATTACAATATTAAAGGTGTTATATTTTATGATTTAAGTATTCCTAATTTAGCTCGTAAATTAAATTTAAATTATGATTTAGTATGGAGTCAAGAACATATGACAACTAACTATAATACTATTAATTTTTGGTATGATAGAAATGTTAAATATACTTGGGTATCTAATGATATTACTTTAAGAGAAATGAAAGAAATTAAAGAAAATACTAATTCAAAATTGATGGTTACTTTATTTGGATATTTACCTATGTTTGTATCAAGAAGACATTTAGTTAAAAATTATTTAGAAACATTTAATTTGAAAGATGATTCTAAAATAAATTTTATGGAAAAAGAAGATCATATTTATCCTTTAGTTGATAATAATGAAACTATTGTTTATACTGATTTTATTTTAAATGGCTTAAAAGAAAAGTTATTGTTAGATTATGATTATATTGTTTTGAATAGTTTTTTAATTGATGATGACAAATTTAGTAAAGTATTAGATATATTTAATGAAGTAAATAATGATAATGTTGAACAATTAGATAGTAAATTAAATAATTTATTTAATAATTTAGGAAAGGGCTTTTTCTATAACGAAACTGTTTATAAGGTGAAATAAATGAAACCAGAATTATTAGCGCCAGCAGGTGATTTAGAAAGATTAAAATTTGCTCTATTATATGGGGCAGATGCAGTATATTTAGGCGGACAATTATTTGGATTAAGAGCTAATGCTATTAATTTTACTAAAGAACAATTAAAAGAAGGTGTAGAATTTGCTCATTCTTTAAATAAAAAAGTTTATGTTACTGTTAATATTGTACTTCATAATAAAGAAATTAAATTTTTAATTGATTATTTAAAACAATTAGATGAAATAAAAGTAGATGCTATTATAGTTAGTGATTTAACGGTATTATATTTAGCTAAAAAACATACTAATTTAGAAGTTCATATATCTACACAACAATCAACTTTAAATTATGAAGCAGTAGAATATTTAAAAGATTTGGGTGTAACTAGGGTAGTGTTAGGTAGAGAAGTAACAAAAGAAGATATTGAAATTATAAAAAAAGTTGGATTAGAAGTTGAAATATTTATTCATGGAGCGATGTGTGCAAGCTATAGTGGTAGATGCGTGTTATCAAACTATTTAACTAATAGAGATGCAAATCGTGGTGGTTGTAGTCAAATATGCCGTTGGGATTTTGATTTGTTAGACGAGAATAAAAATATTCTAAAAGGAGAAAAAAACTTTACTTTTTGTTCAAAAGATTTATCTTTATTAAAATATATAAATGAAATATGTGATATGGGTGTAACTTCTTTAAAAATAGAAGGAAGAATGAGATCAATTTATTATATTGCAACAGTTGTAAATATTTATAGAAAAGCAATTGATGATTATTATGATAAAAATTATGTATACAATTCTAGTTATGAGAATATACTATCTAGAGTAGCAAATAGGGATAGTATTGTTCAGTTTTTTGACGGTAATTATGATAAAAATTGTAGTTACTATAATAATCGAATTGAAATATCTAATCAAGATTTTTTAGGTGTAGTATTAGATTATAATAAAGATACTAAAGTTGCTACTATAGAACAAAGAAATTATTTTAAGAAAGGTGATGTTGTTGAATTTTTTGGCCCAAATGAAGTAAATACTTATCAATTAAATGAAATATTAGATGAAAATTTTAATTTAATTGAAATAGTAAGGCATCCAAAACAAATTGTTTACATAAAGACTGATTTTGAATTAAATAAAAATGATTTAATGCGAATTAAGGTTGACAAATGAAAAATTTTATAGTATTATTTTGTAGACTTAAAAAGAGGTGAATAAAATGACAAATGAAGTTTATGTTACTGCACAAGGTCTAGATGATATGAAAAAAGAATTAGACTATCTAATTAATGAAAAAAGACCAGAAGTTATCAATGCTTTAAAAGAAGCTAGAGCTTTAGGCGATTTATCAGAAAATGCAGAGTACGATGCTGCAAGAAATGATCAAGCAGTTACTGAAAATAGAATTAAAGAATTAGAAATATTAATTGAAAATGCTAAAATAATTGATGATGTTAAAACAGATAATGTAGCTATTGGTTCTAATGTAAAAATAGAATATGTTGAAGATGGAGATGTTGAGACTTATTCAATTGTTGGTAGTACAGAAGCAGATCCATTTAATAATAAAATTTCTAATGAATCTCCTATAGCTAAAGCTATATTAGGAGCTAAAGTAAATGACATAGTTTCAGTAGAAAGTCCAAATGGATCTTATAATGTTAAAATTGTTGAAATATTTTAAAAATACATCTATAAGATGTTTTTTTTAACAAATTTACTTGAAAATAGTAATTAAATATTATATACTATTTAATGTAATTTGAAGGAGGATTATAATGAAAGAAGTAATTATTAAAATTGATGGTGAAGAATGGCAAAAAGCAATGGATAAAGCATTTAAAAAACTAAATAAAGATGCTAAAATTGATGGCTTTAGACCAGGTAAAGCACCAAAAGAAATGTATATTAAAAAATATGGTATGACTAGCATTTATATGGAAGCAGCAGAAGAAAGTTTAAATAAAGCTTATGAATTAATGTTAGAAAAAAATGGTGATGATGTTATAGTTGCTCAACCAGAAGTAAATGTTTCAGCTGTTACTGATGAATATGTAGAATTTAAATTTAATTTAACATTAAAGCCAGAAGTAAAATTAGGTAAATACACTAATTTAGGTGTTAAAAAAGAAGAAGTAAAAGTTACTAAAGAAGAAGTAAATGAAGCTTTAAAACAAATGCAAGAAAGATATATTGAAAACATCGATAAAGAAGGTAAAGTAGAAAATGGCGATATTGCTGTTATCGATTTTGAAGGTTTTAAAGATGGCATAGCATTTGATGGTGGAAAAGGTGAAGATTATTCTTTAAAAATTGGAAGTAACACATTTATTCCAGGATTTGAAGATCAAGTAATCGGTATGGAAAAAGGTGAAGAAAAAGATATTAATGTAACTTTCCCAGACGATTATCATGCTGAAGAATTAAAAGGACAACCAGTTGTATTTAAAGTAAAAGTTAAAGAAATAAAAGAACAAAAATTACCAGAATTAGATAAAGATTTCTTTTTAGATTTAGGTATGGAAGGTATTGATTCTAAAGAAGCTTTAGAAAAACAATTAGAAGAAAATATTAAAGCTAGAAAAGAAGCAGAAGCTGATAATAAATATCTTGATGAATTATTAGCTAGTGCTGCTAAAAATACCAAAATTGATATTCCTGAAGTAATGATCAATGAAGAAATTGATCGTATAATTAAACAATATGAAGAAAATTTAAAAATGCAAGGAATTACTTTAGAAATGTTCTATCAATTTACAAATAGTGATGAACAAGCTTTAAGAGATCAAATGAAAGAAGAAGCTACTAACCGTGTTACATATCGTTTAATGTTAGAAGAAATTGCTAATAAAGAAAATATTGAAGTAACAGATGAACAAGCTGAAACTGAAGCAGCTACTTTAGCTACTAAATATCAAATGGATAAAGATGAATTCTTAAAATTATTTGGTGGTTTAGAAATGGTTAAATACGATTTAAAAATGCGTCAAGCTATAGAAGTTCTAAAAAAATAGAACTTTTTCTTTTATAGGTGTAAATATGCGAGTAATAAGTGGTAAATATAAAGGAAGAATATTAGAAGGATTTAATATAAATGGTACTAGACCTACTATGGATAGAGTTAAAGAATCAATGTTTGCAATGATTCAAAATAATTTAAAAGATAAGGTAATATTGGACTTATTTGCTGGTAGTGGTAGTTTAGGTATTGAGGCATTAAGTAATGGGGCAAAAATATGTTATTTCGTTGATAATAATAAGATAGCAATTGATACAATTAAAAAAAATACGACTGGAATAGATAATAAAATAATTATAAAAAAAGATTGTTTTGATGCTTTAAAAGAATTTGATATAAAATTTGATGTTATTTTATTAGATCCTCCATATCATGATAATTTAATGGACAAAGTATTAGAAAAAATTGAAGAATATGATTTATTAAATGAAGATGGCATTATAGTGTGTGAAATAGAAGAAGAATTTAAAACTACATATAAAATAAAAAAAGAAAAAAAATATGGTAATAAAAAGGTATATATATTAACAAATAATTAAATCTGATGAAAAAATTGCAAAAAATTGCAATTTTTTTTCAATTTAAGCAGGATTTTAAATACTCTTTACCTAATATAACTAGTAGGGAGGTGAAAAAGTGTTTAAAAGGATTAAGCAAGAAGGATTAAAAGATTGCGGTCCTAGTTGTTTACTTAATATAATAAAACATTATAAAGGCAATATTGATATTAATGATTTAAAAGAATTGTGTAAAACCGACAAAAGTGGAACTACAGCCTATCATTTAATTGAAGCAAGTAAAAAACTGGGATTTGAAAGTTATGGAATAAAATGTAGTTTATCTGAGTTTAAAGAAGATAATATTATTCTTCCGTGTATTGCTCATGTGATTATAAATAACTCCTACAGCCACTATATTGTAATTGAAAAAATAAATTTTAAAAAGAAAAAAATATTAATATATGATCCAATTGGAAAAATTTCGTATTTTAGCTATGAAGAATTTGAAAAAATATATAATAATATTTTAATTATATTATACCCTATAAAAAAAATTATAAATACCCCTAACAATTCATTTATACAATTTATTTTAAATATAACAAAATCCTCAACAAACCAATTGGTTCATGTAATTATAATATCCATCTTTATTACATTATTTTCTATTATTACATCATTTTATATGCAATATATGATTGATAATATTTATTCAAAAAACAAAGTAATTTTAATATTTATTATATTTCTAATTATTTACTTTTTGAAAATTATATCTGATTTTTTAAGAAATAAATTGTTAATATTAATTAATCAAAAAGTTGATTTTAATCTTACTTGTGAAACTTTTAAACACATTATTAATCTTCCTTATCGTTACTATAAAAATAATACTACTGGAGAAATAATATCGAAGATAAATGATTTAGAAGCTGTAAGACAAGCCATAAGCAAAGTAGCTTTAAGCATATTTATTGATTTACCACTTACGATTTTATCTTTAATAATTATGTATATTTTAAGTGAAAAATTGTTTTTTATAAGTATTATTATTATGCTATTATATTTACTAATTATTATATTGTTTAAAAATAAATTTAATAACTTAATAGATGAGGCTACATTAAATAAAGCAAATGTTACATCTTATATGGTTGAAGCTATCAATGGTTATGAAACTATTAAAGGATGTAATATGGAAAATAAAATTATCAATAATTTCTTAGATAAATATGCCATTTATTCTAATAAGATGAGCCAATTAGATAATTACTATAATTATCAATATTTATTAAAAGAGTTAATAAATAATATTGGTTTTATAGTAATTGTATTAGCAGGAATTATGTTAGTAATTGATAATAAATTAACCATAGGAACGTTACTATCTTTTAATGCATTATTAATTTATTTTTTACAACCAATTAGAAATATAATTGATTTAGATAGTTTATTAAAACAAGCAAAGATTTCAGTAAAGAAGATATTATATTTATATTATAAAATATCTAATAATAATTATATAAACATAAATGATTTTTCAATAGAATTTAAAAATTTAACTTTTTCATTTGATGATAACTACAATGTTTTAAATAATATAAATTTAAAGATAGAAAAAGGTAGTAAAGTAATGGTGATTGGTAGTAGTGGCAGTGGAAAAAGTACTTTATTTAAAATATTAAAACAACATCATGAAATAAAAAGAGATATGGTATATGTGGATGGTATTGATATTAATGATTATAAACTTAATAATATAGTTTATGTTTCTCAAAATGAGATATTATTTACAGATACGATTGAAAATAATATAGGTAACGATATTTATAATATAGCCAAAATATGTATGATAGATGAAATAACAAAAAAACTTGATTTAGGTTATAAAACATTAGTTGAAGAAAATGGCTTTAATTTATCGGGAGGAGAAAAGCAAAGAATTATTTTAGGTAGAGCTTTAGCTAATAATTTTGATATATTAATTATTGATGAAGGCTTAAGTCAAGTTGATACTAACATGGAAAGAAAAATCCTTAAAAATATTATTGATAAATATGAGAATAAAACAATAATTTTTATTTCTCATAGATTAGATAATATGGATTTGTTTAACCAAGTTATAAAATTAGAGAAAGGAAATTTAGTTGATGATTTATCCAAAAATATTTAATAACTTCTCTTATATAATAAATAAAAAGACATCAATTGCAATCATTGTTTGGATATTATTTTTAATTGTTGGTTTAAATTTGTTTTTGCTTATTTCCTTTAAATATAAGTATCACGTTTATGATTCATACTTAGGTTATATTAAAAAAATAGATAATTCATTTTATACTATTATTTATGTTCCACAAAATGAAATAAGTGATTTATCTGAAAGTGATTTATTAGTAGATAAAAAAGAGTATAGTTTTAAAATTATTAATATAAGTGAAGAATATTATACTATTAATAATAATTTGTGTTATCAAGTAATATTAGATTTTAATTTAAGTGAAAAATATTTAATTGAAAACAATATTATTGAAATTAATTTTAGAAAAGAGAAAACAACTATTTTTAAAGAAATAAAGAAAGGAATTAAATTATGGATAAGTTAGAAGAAAAAGAATTAAAAAAAATATCCGGTGGTGGATTAGGCACAGGTTTATTAATAGGAGCTGGAGTTATATTCTTAATCGGTGTTATTGATGGTTATTTAAGACCACTTAAATGTAATTAGGAGGTGAATTTATGTTAGAAAAAGAAGAATTATTACAAGTAGTTGGTGGAATCGATATTACAGGTAGCTTATTAAGTTCAATTTATAGAGGTATTGAAACTATAATGGATGTTGGAAGAAGCTTAGGAAGTGCTATAAGAAGAGCGTTAGAAGGTTCAAAATGCCCAGTTTAATAAAGAAAAATTATAAACAAATTTTAATATCTGTTGCAATAATTTGTTTATTACCACTTTTTCCTTTATGTTGTGAGATTATATTTAAAGCTGGCAATTTAGTGGGCTCTTCTATTAGGTGCTTAACTTCTTGCTCAATTTAATGTTTCTTTGATTTAATCAATATTAAAAACTATGTAATTATTTGATTATATAGTTTTTTTGTGGAAATAAGTATTTACTTAAATTATAGAAAATGTTAAAATATATAGCAACTTTTATTTAAAATTGTAAAACGGGTGGTAAAAATGGATTTAACTTTAAAAAAAATTCGTACAATGAATTCTGAACAAATATTGGAATCTTTATTATTTATTATTGATGCTATTTATAATAAATTTGCTTTTGCAAATTTATCAAAACAGGATTATTACAATATGGTTATAAAAGAAATTGAAAATACTAAAAGTAGCTTTAACTCAGATAAAAACTATGTTGATTATTTAAAAAAAATAATAGAATCAAAAATGATAGAAATGATTAAGACAAAATTATTGGATCATAATGAAAGTATTAGAATATTAAACAATTATATACAAATAACAGTTAAAAAAACTGATGATTATAATGTAATTATGAAACAAATAAGAGCTTTTAATTCATTTCTTGAAAAATATAATTCTGTTCCAACTCCTGAAGTTTTAATTGAATTAATAAATAAAAACGAAAATTTGAATGATTTGATAAAAATAATTTTCTTAAAAAATAAAGATATGATTGTTTCGGGGGATATAGAAAAACTTACCGATAATAATACACTAATTTTATTATTAGAAGCATATTGTTTAATTAACAATATAGAAATAAAACAATCAGAAGAAAACAATATTTACTATGATGATGATTTAAAACTGACTGATAGTGTAAAAATATATTTAAGAGAAATTGGTGAATATCCGCTATTAAGTATAGAACAACAAAGAGATTTAGCATTTAAAATTCTTGAGGGAGATAATAAAGCAAGAGAACTTTTTATAAATAGTAATCTAAGATTAGTAGTCAATGTAGCAAAAAGATATATAGGTAATGGGTTGACATTTTTAGATCTTATTCAAGAAGGAAATTTAGGTTTAATTACGGCTGTTGATAAATACGATGTAAAAAAGGGATTTAATTTTTCAACATATGCTATTTGGTGGATTAGGCAAGCAATTACTAAAGCTATAGAGTATAAAGGAAGAACTATAAGAATTGCAGCTCATGTTTATGAAAAAGTACAGTTGTACAAAAAAGTATTTAGAAATTTGGAAATAAAATTGAATAGAGAACCAACGATTAATGAAATAGCTGATGAAATGGAACTTTCAGTTTCAGAAGTTAGTGATTTACAACAATTACAAATTGATGTGGTTAGTATTAATGCAATAATTGGGGATGAAAAAGAAAAAGAATTAGAAAACTTTATTGTTTCATCAGATGAATCGCCAGAAGATATTGCAACTAAAGAAAATATGAAACAAGATATCAACAATCTGTTAATTTCTTGTAATCTAAAACCACGGGAACGTGATATATTAATACTTAGATATGGTTTAGATGGTAAAGAACCAATGACACTTGTAGAAATAGGTAAAATATATAATTTAACTAGAGAAAGAGTTAGGCAGATTGAGTCTAATGCATTAAAGAAAATAAGAAAATCTAATTTTGTAAAAAGATTAGTTGATTATACCGAAAGTCCAACTAAATCATTATTAAATATAGAAATGTATAGACAAATATATAAGGAAGATGGTAACTCTAATAGAGCATTCTTAAGGCGTTTCGGAGATAAAATAGAAGATTATGAAGTGGTAGGCAAATTACCATCTATTTATCAACTTTTTGGCGGTTATTCTAAAGAACAAATAGATTTAATGCTAACAAAATTGACAGAAGAAGAAAGAAAATTAATAACCTTAAGATATGGTGATGATTTAGAAAAACCAAAAGCAACAAAATTAAGTAAAGAAGAATCTAGAAAATATTATGGAGTATTAGTACCAAAAATGAAAAGATTATTATCTAATCCAGATAAAGTAAGAAAAACAAGACGTGAAAACTTAAAACATGAAAAAAATAAAATAGAAGATTCTAATATATCTGTTTCTGAAAAAAATAGTACTGATATATCAGTTGAACAGTCAAAACGAGATATACCAGCAAGTTTTGATAAAAAAATTGATATAGATAATATACAAGATCATGATACATTATTAGCATATATGAAAAAAAGTTTACTTGATGATATGATGAAAAATTTAACTACAAAAGAATTAATTATAATGCAATTATTTTTAGGTTATGTAGATGGCAAATATTTTACGATAGATTATATTTCTGAATTTTTGAAAATTGATAGAATCGAAGTATTAAATACAATAAAAAAAGCTATGTTGCTTAATGAACAAAAATTTCTTAGTCTTATAAAATTTGAAGCAATTGAATTTTCAAATGTAATGAGAAACGATCCATCATTTAGTGAACAAAAAATTTTAAAAATAGAATGATTCATTTCATTCTTTTTTATTATTAATTATGTTTTATGTTATAATATTGATTAGGTGATGATATGAAAAAGTTTGTTTTTTTAATTTTTGTTATTATATTTATATTCATGTGTGTAGTTTATTATTATTCTATTAAAAGTGATGAAGTAGTAGTGATAGAAGATAGTTTAGTTATGAATCAAGAAAAAATTGAAGAAAATTTTAAAAGTGAAGGATATACTATAGAAAATCCAAATATTATTTTGAATCCCTATGAAATTTCTCCTTTGACAGCTTTGGTTATTTTTGAAACAGAAGAAATTGTAGAACCTACAGTTATTATTAATGGTAAAGATGAAAATACAACTTTTACTAATACTTTTGGTTCTAGTAAAATTCATTATTTGCCAATATATGGGTTATATCCAGACTATAATAATGAAATAATTATTAAATATGGTGATATTTCAAAAACTATATATATAAAAACAGATAAGTTACCTGATGATTTTATTTTGCCTACTAAAGTAGAATCTGATAAAACAAGATTAGATAATGAATTATATTTTTTCTCACCATCTAGTAAAGGTTATATGTGTGCTTATGATGTAAATGGGGATGTGAGATGGTATTTAACAGAAAGTTTTACTTGGAATATTAATAGATTAAAAAACGGTAATTTATTAATAAGTACAGAAAGATTAGTTAATCCACCATATTACACAACTGGTTTATATGAAATAAATTTATTAGGAAAAATATATACAGAATATAAATTAGATGGAGGATATCATCACGACTATTTTGAGATGGAAAATGGTAATATTTTAGTTGCATCTGATGATTTTAAAAGTGGGACAGTAGAAGATTATATTGTGGAATTAGATAGAAAAACTGGTAATGTAGTAAAAACATTCAATTTGAAGGATGTATTAAATACTACTGATGGAAAGTCTGAAAATTGGATAGAGTATGATTGGTTTCATAATAATTCGATTTGGTACGATAAAAGCACAAATTCTATAACATTATCTGGTAGACATCAAGATGTTGTTATAAATATTGATTACAACACAGGAAAATTAAATTGGATAATAGGAGATCCAACTAATTGGAGTAGTGAGTACCAAAAGTATTTCTTTACTCCAATTGGTGATTTTGAATGGCAATGGAGTCAACATGCTGCCATGATAACACCAGAAGGTTATGTATTTATATTTGATAATGGTAATAATAAGTCAAAAATAAAAGACGAATATGTTTCTGCTACTAATAGTTATTCAAGAGGTGTCATGTATAAAATAGATACTTCAAATATGACTATAAAGCAAGTGTGGGAATATGGAAAAGAAAGAGGAAGTTCTTATTATTCTCCTTATATATCAGATGTTGATTATATTTCTAACAATCATTATATAGTTCATTCTGGTGGTATATCATATAAAGATGGCGTTATACAAAATCAACCTGCTGGTTTAGCTGGTTCTGATACATTAAAAAGCATAACTACTGAACTATTAAACGATGAAGTTATATTTGAAATAGAATTGCCAACTAATAATTATCGTGTTGAGAAAATGTCTTTATATGCAAAAGAAGAAAAAAAAGAAACTGAAATATTAGGTTCTTTAGACCAAACTGCTGTGGATAAAAATTTATCTTTAATACTAAATCCTAAAAAAGTAGATGACGAATATAATTCTTATAATATAACTTTTACTAAAGAATATGATAGATTAGTAGTCAATGGAACATTTGAAAAAGGAACCGATGTAGAAATTATTTTATACCAAAATTTAACTGCTTATAAATATGAGTGGAGAATAAGTAAAACACCATATACTGCTATGTGTGTTGATATATTTAATAATGATTCTTTGAATTCATTTAAATATATTAATAGTGAAGGATTAAAAGGAAAATATAATATTTTTATAAAAATAAATGGCAAATTATATAAAACAAATAAATATGTAGAATTTTAGGTGATTTATGAAAAAAATACTAATAATTTTATTATTAATTATAACTGTAGGTTGTAGTAACAAAGAAGTTATAATTAATGATGAAGAAAATAAAGTAGATAATGGTATGCAAACAAATGAAAATCAAAATAATTCACAAATAAGTGATGAACCGATTAATATTTATTTATTTTGGGGTAGTACTTGTCATGCATGCGCTAATTTAAAAGAATTTTTTAATGAATTAGATGATAGTTATAATAAATATTTTAATTTAAAAAAATATGAAGTATGGTACAATGAAGAAAATAAAAAATTAATGTATGAAGTTGGTGAATTATTAAATCAAACATATTATGCTGTACCTTTTCTAGTAGTTGGTGATGAAGTAATAGTTGGCTTCAATGAATCTAAAAAAGAATATATTTTAGATAAAATAATTGAAGAATATAATAATGATAGATATGATGTAATGGAAAAATTAAATAATTAAATTTATATTTAAAAAATAGAATTTAAATCAAGATACAATTTAACAATAAAACTCAAATTTCAAATTTGAGTTTTATTCATATATAAATTTAAATTTAACATCAACTTTTATTGATTTATCTGCATTAATTTCTTCATATGATTTTCCTAATTTATTTTCTAATTCTTCTAAAGTAACATAATTATCTAATATAGGAAGAGAATATACATCAAATTTTATTAGATATCTTGAATATGTATCAGTTTGTT
>NBJMC04201__coassemble_1167_pt1 | contig 14770 bp, 18 predicted proteins | sample NBJMC04201__metabat2_high_PE_001 | metagenome-assembled genome bin NBJMC04201
ATAAATAATAAAACAAAACAATGTTCCACGTGAAACATATAAATAATAAAACAAAACAATGTTCCACGTGAAACAATAAATAATAAATTTAATATTTAGATGAATAAACAATAAATATAAAATATTTCGTTAAATATATTGATTTTAAAATAATATTATTGTATATTATATATGCACAACATTTATGTTTGAATCTGGTCAGAGTCGGAAGACAGCAGCCATAAGATCCTCTAAATGTGTGTGCTTTTTTTGTAGGTGATTATAATGAAAAAATATATGATTGAAGCATTAAAAGAAGCTAAAAAAGCTTTTGAACTAGGTGAAGTACCTATAGGAGCTGTAATAGTTAAAGATAATAAAATAATTTCAAGAGCTTTTAATAAAAAAGAATCAAGTAATTTAGCAACTTCACATGCCGAAATACTAGCAATCAATAAAGCATGTAAAAAACTAAATAATTGGAGACTATTAGATTGTACATTATACGTTACGGTTGAACCATGTTTAATGTGTTGTGGAGCCATTATACAATCTAGAATAAAAAAAGTAGTATATGGAACTTCTAATGAATATTATGGTGCTGTGGAAAGTATAGATAATACATTAAAAAAATATAATATTGAAGTTGAAAATAATATTCTACAAAACGAATGCTCGAATATAATGAAAGAATTCTTTAAAAAAAGAAGATAATTATTTTATATTGTTAATAAAAATGATATAATTATAAAGTCGAGGTGAGTAATATGTATCAAGCTTTATATAGAAAATATCGACCTAAAACATTTGATGATGTAGCAGGACAAGAAGTTATTATTAGAACACTTAAAAATGCTGTTATAAATGATAAAATAAGTCATGCTTATTTGTTTTCCGGTCCGCGTGGATGTGGTAAAACTTCTATAGCTAAAATATTTGCTAAACTAGTAAATTGTAAAGATAGTGTAGAAGGAATACCATGTAATAAATGTGTTTGTTGTACACAAAGTAATGAACAAAACATGGATGTTATTGAAATGGATGCTGCATCTAATAATGGAGTTGACGAAATAAGGGAAATAAATAATAAGGTTAATTTGGTTCCATCATTAGGAAAATATAAGATATATATTATCGACGAAGTTCATATGTTAACGATTGGTGCTTTTAATGCATTATTAAAAACATTAGAAGAACCCCCATCACATGTTATATTTATTTTAGCTACCACTGATCCGCATAAAGTTCCAATAACAATATTATCAAGATGCCAAAGGTTTGATTTAAAAAAAATCCCTGTGGAAAATATTTATAATCGGTTAAAATATATTTGCGATAATGAAAATATAAAAATAGAAGACGATGCTATTTGGGAAATAGCTAGATTAGGTGATGGAGGATTAAGAGATGCTATTGGTATTTTAGATCAAGTAGTATCATATGCTGTTGATACTGTTACTTTAAATGATGTTCATGAAGTAAATGGTACTATTTCTCAAGAAAATGTGTTTAATTTAATGAAAAATGTAGTTGATAATAATTTAACTGAGGTTATTAATACAATAACTGATTATAGTAATAAAGGTAAAAGTATAATTAAAATAACCGAAGAAATAATTTTGTTTTTAAGAAATGCTATTTTAGCTAGTACAACTACTTTGGAAGATAAAAATATTTACCAGGAAATAAATAATCATTTTAGTACAGATAATATGTTAAATTATATTAGCATTCTAAATGAATCACTATTGGATATGAAAAAGTTTTCTAATCCTAAAATGATTTTAGAACTTGCTTTTATAAGAATGATGAATAATTCTTATAAACAAATATCAACAGAAAAAGTTGTTGAAAAAACAATAATTGAGAAACCTAATATCGAATCAAATATTATTACCCAAGAAATAAAACAACCAGAAAAAATTACCAAGAAAATAAAAGCAGAAGTTAAAACTAGTAATACTGTGGATAATAAAAATATTTCCGGTGAAATAACTAAAAAAGCTGTTGATAATGAATTGTTAGAAAAATTTAATAAATTTGTTGAAATAAGAGTAAATAATACACTTTCAAAATTTTCTAAAAAGGATACTATTGAGTTAAAAAATGCTTTAAATAAGGTTATGGATTATGTGATGGATGAAAAATATAATGTCTATGCTACAATGGTGTTAGATGGACAGTTAAAAGCCGTAAGTGATGAATATGTTATATTCACTTATAAAACTGAACATTTATCAAATTTATTTAATGAAAATATAATTAATATTGAAAATTTAATTAAAGAAGTTTTTAATAAATCATATAAAGTGGTTGCTGTTGATATTGATAAATGGAATATTATTAAAGACAATTTTAATAGTAAAAAACAAAAATTTGAATATCAAGATGAAATATATTCAATTGAAGAAATATTAAGTAAATTAAATAATGAACCAGAAGATGATATGAAATCATTGTTTGGAGATATAGTAGAGTATAATTAAGGAGGAATAAATATGAATATACAAGCTATGATGAAACAAGCACAAAAATTACAAAAGGATATGATGAATGCTAAAAAGGAGATAGATGAAACAGAATTTGAATGTACTAAATCATTTATAACAGTTAAAGCTATGGGAAATAAAAAAATTAAATCTATCAAAATAGATATGGAAAGTATTTCTAAAGATGAAGTAGAAATGGTTGAAGATTTAATGTTAGTTGCAGTTAATGAATTAATGGATAAAATAGATAACGAAACTGAAAAGAAGATGGGTAAATACACTCAAGGAATGCCGGGGTTATTCTAATGTTATATCCTGAAACAATTAATAATTTAATTGAGTGTTACAAAAAATTTCCAGGCGTTGGCGAGAAATCTGCTGAACGAATGGCATTATGTACTTTAGAACTAGATCAAGAAATAATTGATCTTTTTGCGCAATCTTTAAAAGATTCTAAAAAAAATATTAGAAGATGTAAAAAATGCAATAATTTATCAGAAACAGATATTTGTCCTATTTGTAATAGTGATACAAGAGATAAAAAGATTATATGTGTTGTTGAAGAACCAAAAAATGTTTTTCAATTTGAAAAAATAGGTTCATACAATGGATTGTATCATGTATTAGATGGTTTAATTTCTCCATTGGAGGATGTTAATCCAGAAGATATAAACTTAGATAGTTTATTAGATAGAATTAAAAATGATAATATTGAAGAAGTAATAATCGCTGTTAAACCTAGCGTTGAAGGTGAAACAACTGCATTATATATTTCAAAGATATTAGAAGATAAAAATGTAACAATATCTAAAATAGCTCATGGTGTACCTATGGGAGCTGATATGGATTATGTTGATGCATTAACTTTAGAATTAGCGTTACAAGAAAGAAAAAATATAACTAGTCATACTGAATAATATTAATACATAATTTTTATTGGTGAAGAATATGTTAAAAAAATTATTTAATTTAATCAAAAGAATTGTTATTAGTGCTTTTATATTATATGGATATAATTTATTAGTTACACCAATAAATTTAATAATACCAATTAATATAATTACAGTAACTTTATTAACAATTTTTGGCCTACCAGCTTTATTTTCATTAATTATTATATTAATTGTCGTTTTTTAGGAAGGTGTTAGTATGTTAGAACAATATCAAAATAATCAACCAATTGCTTATCAAATAATAAAAAATACTTTAAATAAAAAACATTTTGCTCATGCTTATTTGATTGAAACAAATGGATATGGTGCATGTTTTGATTTTGCTTTAACATTTGCTAAATTATTATTATGTCCTTATGAAGAATGTATCAATTGTATGCAATGTAAGATGATTGATGATAATAATTTTCCTGAATTAAAAATAATTAATCCAGATGGTAATGGTATTAAAAAAGAACAACTAACTGAATTACAAGAAGAATTCAATAAAAAATCAATTGTGGGAAATAAAAAAGTTTATATTATAAATAAAGCAGAAAAGTTAAATGTTAATTCAGCAAATACAATTTTAAAGTTTTTAGAAGAACCACAAGAAGGAATAATAGCTATTTTGATAACTAACAATATTTATCAATTATTAGATACTATTATTTCAAGGTGTCAAATTATTTCTTTAAATGGACAAGTTGATTTAGAAAATAAAAATACATTTAATAAAATAGCTCAATTATTAACTGATAATAATGAAGATTATAATAATTTTATTAATGATGAAAGCAATAAAGAAAAATTAGAAGCATTATTAAAATTTATTAAGTATTATGAAAATAATCATAAAAAAATATTATTATATATGAATGATTATTGGTTTAATTATTTTAATGATAAACAAGAAATGAGTAAATATATATTAATAATGATTTATTTTTATAAGGATGTTTTAAATTATAAAATAAATTGTAATATTGAAATATTTAATGATTACCTAGACTTGATAGAAAATATAGCTAATAAAAATACTGTGGATAACTTAGTTAATAAAATAACTATTATAAATGAACATAGAACATATTTAGAATACAATGCAAATTTAAATTTATTAATGGATAAAATTATAATTGAATTAGAAAGTGGTGTAAGATGAAAGTAGTAGGAATATCTTTTGAAAATAATAAACAAATATATTATTTCAATCCCAAGTCATTTGATTTAAAAAGAAATGTGACTGTGATAGTTGAAACAGAAAGAGGATTACAATTTGGGAAAGTTATTTTACCACCTTTTGAACTAGAGGAATTTAAAAACAATTCAGTTTTGAAAAATGTAATTAGAATATCAACAAAAAAAGATTATTTGGAATATAAGAAAAATTTAAAAGATGCAGAAATAGCTTTAGTTAAATGTAAAAATTTAATAGAAAGATTAAATTTAAATATGCAAGTAATGGATGCAAATTTTACTTTTGATAGATCACAACTATTGTTTAGATTTTTATCGGATAATAGAGTAGATTTTAGACAATTAGCAAAAGAATTAGCTACTATTTATAAAACAAGAATTGAATTAAGGCAAGTTGGCGTTAGAGATAAAGCTAAAGAAATAGGTGGTTGTGGATTATGTGGTAGACAACTTTGTTGTGCAAGATTCAATTATGATATGTCTTCAGTATCAATTAATATGGCTAAAAATCAAAATATATCTTTAAATCCAAATAAAATTAATGGTGTTTGTGGAAGACTTTTATGTTGTTTAAAATATGAAGATGAAACTTATAAAGAATATAAAAAAGATTTACCTAAAGTAGGAAGTATTGTGGATACTGTAAAAGGAAGAGGTAAAGTTGTTAGCATTGATATTTTAAATAAAAAATATAGTGTAGATATTAAAGATGTGGGGATTGTTGAGATAGATGGAAGTAACTAATTATTTATTAGGATATAAAGATAAATATATTGTCCAAAATACACAAATGTTTAATTTTTCTTTAGATTCTGTCTTATTACCTAATTTTGTAACTTTAAATAAAAATATTAAAAACATATTAGATATTGGCTGTGGTAATGCACCAATACCTTTAATTTTATCCACTAAAACAAATGCTTTAATTACAGGTGTAGAAATCCAAAAAGATGTTTATGATTTAGCAGTTAAATCAGTTAAAATAAATAATTTAGAAAATCAAATAAATATTATAAATGCTGATATAAATGAATTATATAATAAATTTGAAACCGAATCTTTTGATGTAATAACTTGTAATCCACCATTTTTTAAAGTAAGTGAACAATCTAATTTAAATAAATCTGATTATAAAACTATTGCTCGTCATGAAGTTAAATTAAATTTAGATGATATATTTAAAATATCTAAAAAATTACTTAAAAATAATGGTTATGTTGCTATTGTTCATCGTCCAGAAAGATTATTAGATATATTAGAAAGTATGAAAAAATATAATATTGAACCTAAAAAAATTCAATTTATTTATCCTAAAACAAATATGGAAGCCAATATATTATTAGTTGAAGGAAAGAAAAATGGTAATAAAGGATTAAAAATATTACCGCCTATTTATACCCATTTAGAAAATGGAGAATATACAGAACAAATAAAAAAATATTTTGAAGAAAAATAATGTTTTTATTTAATTATAATTTAAAACTCTTAAAATTGAAGGGATTGATGTCTAAAATGTCAAAAGATTTTATTATAAGAAGTAGTGCTGAAGAATTTATAACATTTAAACTTAAAGAAAAAGATAAAGGTATCCAAATTAGATATGAGAATGAGACTCTATGGATGACACAAAAAGCTATGGCGGAATTATTTGATGTTGAACAACCTGCTATAGCTAAACATCTTATAAATATATATAACGAACAAGAATTAGACAAAAATTCAACTTATTCCAAAATGGAATTAGTTCAAAAAGAGGGAAATAGAAATGTTAAAAGAAGTATTGAATTTTATAATTTAGATGCAATAATTTCTGTTGGATATAGAGTAAATTCAATAAGAGCGACACAATTTAGAAGATGGGCGACTAATATTTTAAAAACATTTACTATTCAAGGTTATGTTTTAGATAAAGAACGAATGAAAAATGGTTCATTTATTGACAAAGATTATTTTGAAAAATTATTAGAAGAAATTAGAGAAATAAGATTATCAGAAAGAAGATTTTATCAAAAATTAACTGATATTTATGCTACAAGCATAGATTATGATTCAAAATCTCCAATATCAATTAATTTTTTTAAAAAAGTACAAAATAAAATTCATTTTGCTGTATCTCATCAAACTGCTGAGGAAATTATTTATGATCGAGCAAATTCAGAAAAGAAACATATGGGACTTACAAATTGGAGAAATTTTCCTAATGGTAAAATAATTGAATCTGATGTATTAATTGCAAAAAATTATTTATCTAAAGATGAATTAGAACAATTAGAACGAATTGTATCTGCTTTTTTAGATTTAGCCGAAGCAAGAGCTAAAAGACATATACCAATGACAATGGAAGATTGGTCAAATAGAATTGATAAATTTTTATTAGCTGATGATAGAGATATATTAAAAGATGCAGGAAAAATATCTCATGAAATTGCTTGTGATAAAGCATTGACTGAATTTGAAAAATATAGAATAAAACAAGATAAATTATATAAATCTGATTTTGATTTATTATTAGAGGAAGATTTGAATAGAGGTGATTAAAATGTCGCAAAAAAGTTATGATAATAAACCAACTTTATATTTAATAGCAACCCCCATTGGTAATATGGAAGATATTACTTATAGAGCTATTAATGTATTAAAGAGTGTATCAGTTATATTTTCAGAAGATACAAGAGTAACTAATCAATTATTAAGTTATTATAATATTAAAAATAAATTAATATCTTCTCATCAATATAATGAAAAAGATAATATAGATAAATTATTAAAATATTTAAATGATGGACAAGATGTAGGACTAGTAACAGATAGAGGAACACCTATTATAAGTGATCCGGGGTATTATTTAGCAAAAGCAGCTATTAATAATAATTATAATGTGGTATCAATACCAGGAGCTACTGCTTTTGTATCAGCTTTAATAACTTCTAATATTGATGCACAACCTTTTACTTTTTTTGGTTTTTTAAATAGTAAATCTAGTAAAAGAAGAAAAGAATTAGAAGAATTAAAAAATAATAAATATACCTTAATATTTTATGAGTCACCTCATCGTTTAATAGATACTTTAAATGATATGTTAAAAATATTGGGAAATAGAAATATTTCAATTTCCCGGGAAATAACAAAGAAATTTGAAGAAATATATAGAGGTACCATAAGTGACGTAATTAATGAATTAGACGTGTTAAAAGGTGAATTTGTAATAGTTGTTGAAGGCAATAAAGATGTAAATGATTTTAGTAATCTGTCAATCTTAGATCATGTTAATTTATATATAGAAAATGGATTAGATTCAAAAGAAGCAATAAAAAAAGTTGCTCATGAACGAAAACTAAATAAAAATGAAGTGTATAGTGAATATCATAAGTAGGTGATTAAAAATGAAATTAATAGTAGGTTTGGGAAATAAAGGAAATGAATATAATAATACTCGTCATAATGTTGGATTTATGGTAGTTGATAATTATATTAATAAAAATAATTTAACATTAAAATCTAAATTAGATGGTTTATATGCAGAAACTATAATTAATGGTGAAAAAGTAATTTTTTTAAAACCTCAAAATTATATCAATTTATCAGGTGATGTAATTAGTAAATATATAAAGTACTTTAAAATTGATATTAAAGATATATTAGTTATTCATGATGATATGGATTTAGAAATAGGTACTTTTAAAATAAGATATAAAGGTGGATCAGCTGGTCATAATGGGTTAAAGAATATTGAATCTAATTTAAAAACTAATGAATATAAAAGAATAAAAATAGGTATATCTAAAAATAATATTGATAAAGTTGATTATGTTTTAGGTAAATTTAGTTCAACAGAATTAAGTAAATTAAATAAAGTTATAGATATTACTTATAATATAATTGAAGATTTTGTTTCTTTATCATTCGAAAATTTAATGAATAAATATAACGGATACAATTAAGTATCCTTTTTGGAGGTTATTATGGTATTTAACAAATTATTTGATGATTATAGTAATAATAATATTGGTGGATTAACAGATGAATTAAAATGTATTTATATTGCTAATAACTTTAAAGAAAATACTTTAGTTGTTTGTAATAGTTTATACGAAGCTAATAAATTTTATCAAACTTTAAAAAACTATGTAGACAATGTCTACTTTTTTCCAATGGATGATTTTATGACTAGTGAGTTACTAGCTATTTCTCCTGATTTTAAAATGACCAGATTAGAAACACTAAATAATATCGATGAAAAATGTATTGTTGTAACTAATTTAATGGGCTATTTAAGATTTTTACCTCCAAAAGATGTATTTAAAAAAAGTTTTATAAAATTAAAAGTAAATGATGATATTAAAGATTTAGATCATAAACTATATGATATTGGATATGAAAAAGATATTGTAATTAATAAATCTGGTGATATGGCAATTAGAGGTTATGTAATTGATGTATTTCCTATTAACTATGATAATCCAATTAGAATAGAATTTTGGGGGGACACAATTGAATCAATTAGAAAATTTGATATTAATACTCAATTAACCATTGAAGCAATTAATGAAGTTGAAATAATACCTAATACTGAAAATTTATCTAATGAATATGTTGATATCTATAGTTATTTAAATGGTAAAGTTTATTATAATGAATTTGAAGATATTAAAACAGGTTATGAACAATTAATGAATGAAGTATTAGAGTATGATGCTAGTAAAAAATATTTCTTTGATTTTAAAGAATATGATTCTATTAAACTATCAAATAATTATGGCGAATTTAATTATAATTCTTTTAAAATAGAAGATAGATTTGCTAATATTAAAGATATCTTAAAATATAAAGATAAAACAATAGTTATATGTGTTTCTAATCGATATCAAGCTAATAAAATAATTGATGAAATAGATTGTGTATTTACTAATATAAATCAAATATTTGATAAAAAAATAAATGTTGTAATATTTAATATTAACGAAGGATTTATTTTTAATAATTATGTATTTATATCTGAAAATGAAATATTTAATAAAAAAAATACTATTTCTTATAAAACTAACTTTAAATATGGTACTAAAATAAAAGATATATCAAAACTTGAAATAGGAGATTATATCGTTCATAATGTTCATGGTATAGGTAGATATTTAGGCCTTAAAACAATGAATAAAAATGGCTTAATCAAAGATTATTTACAACTAGAATATAAAGATGGCGATAAATTATATATTCCTGTGGAAAAGATAGATTTAATTAGTAAATATTCTTCTAAAGATGGTTATGTACCTAAAATAAATAAACTAGGTTCAGCTGAATGGTCTAAAGTTAAAATGAGGGCTCGCGCTAAAGCTCATGATATAGCTCAAGAATTACTTAAAACATTTGCTTTAAGAGAAGTAAATAAAGGATTTAAATTTAAAGAAGATGATGAAACACAAATATTATTTGAAAAACAATTTCCATATCAAGAAACACCTGACCAATTAAAAGTATTAGATGAAATAAAAAAAGATATGGAAAGTATTCATCCTATGGATCGATTATTATGTGGTGATGTTGGTTATGGTAAAACTGAAATAGCTTTTAGAGCAGCTTTTAAAGCAATATTATCAGGTAAACAAGTAGCTTTATTATGTCCAACTACTATTCTTTCTAACCAACACTTTCTTAATGCTTTAGATAGATTTAAAGAATTTCCTGTTAATATTAGATTATTAAATAGATTTACTACACCTAAAGTATATAAAGATACTTTATTAAAACTTCAAGAAGGTTCGATAGATTTTGTAATTGGCACACATAGATTATTAAATGATGAAATTAAGTATAAAGACTTAGGATTATTAATAATAGATGAGGAACAACGCTTTGGAGTAACACATAAAGAGAAGATAAAAAAACTAAAAACTAATATTGATGTTTTAACCTTATCTGCTACACCAATACCTCGTACCTTACAAATGTCTTTATCTGGTATTAAAGGATTATCAACTATTGAAACACCACCTTCTAATAGATATCCTGTTCAAACTTATGTCTTAAATTATAATACTAAAATAATTAAAGATGCTATTTATAAAGAATTATCTAGATCTGGTCAATGTTTTATTTTATATAATCATGTTGATAGTATTGCTTCTAAAGCTAAAGAAATCCAGGATTTAGTTAAAGATGCAAAAGTAGTTTATGCTCACGGAAGGATGAATAAAACAGATATAGAAGATATAATGCTTAAATTTATAAATAAAGAATATGATGTTTTAGTTTGTACAACTATTATAGAAACTGGAATTGATATACCTAATGTTAATACATTAATTGTATTAGAAGCGGACTTATTAGGCTTATCTCAACTATATCAATTAAGAGGAAGAGTTGGTAGAACAAATAAAATAGCTTATTGTTATTTAATGTATAGTAAAATATTATCTGAAATAGCTACTAAAAGATTAGATGCTATAAAAGAATTTACCGAATTAGGTAGTGGTTTATCAATAGCTAGAAGAGATTTATCACTAAGAGGAGCAGGAGACTTTTTAGGAGATGAGCAATCAGGATTTATTGATTCTATTGGTATAGAGTTATTTACGGAGTTACTAAAACAGGAAATAGATAAATTAAAAGGTGTATATGTAAAAGAAGAAGAAGATACTCAACCATTAATTGAAGTAGATACTTATATTTCAGATTCTTATGTTAAAGAAATGGATTTAAAAATAGAAATTCATAAAAAAATAAATGAAATAGATTCGTATGATAAATTAATTTCAGTATCTAAAGAATTAGAAGATAGATTCGGTAAATTAGATGATAAATTAATAATTTATATGTATCAAGAATGGTTTGAATCATTAGCTTCTAAATTAAATATATTAAGTATTAAACAAAATTCAAAAGAAATAGAATTAACTATTGATTCTAACATTGATGGTGAAAAATTATTCTTAGAAACATTTAAAATAAGTAATAACTTTAGATTTGGAACAAAAAATAAATATTTAACTATTACATTAAAATTACAAGGATTAGAAAAACATTTTATATATTATTTAATTGATTTATTATTTGTAATTGAGAAAGCAATTATTAAATAATTATTAAGTATATTATTTATTATATTGTTTAAACTAACTTTGAGGTGAATAATGAAAACTGGAGTTATAAGAAGAATCGACGAGTTAGGAAGAATAGTTATACCTAAAGAAATAAGAAAAAGTTTAAGAATAAAAGAAGGGGAAAATTTAGAAATATTAGTAGATAATGAAAATATTATTTTAAAAAAATATTCTTTAATAAAAAATTTAAATGAATTTGCTCAAAATATAACAGATTCAATAAAGTCTTTTATTGATAATAGCGTATTAATATGTGATAGAGATAGTATAATTGCTGTATCAGGAGAATTAAAAAAACAACTATTAAATAAAAAAATAGGTAGTGATTTAGAAATTAAATTAAATAGAAGAGAAGAAATGTTAGAAAAACATAAAAAATCAATACAAATCAGTGATGAAATGGAATGTTGCTATGCTGTAAGCCCAATTATTGTTAATAGTGATGTTATAGGCTTAGTTATGATTTTAGGTGATGAAGTAGATGAAATTGATCTAAAATTAGTTCAAATTGCATCAAAATTTTTAACTAATCATTTAGAAGAAGTGTAAAAATTGCGTAAAATGTCGTTTTTTGAATATTGAAAACATTGTTATTTTATAAATTTCTATGCTATTATTATTAACATAGAAGGGAAATTATTATGGAAAAAAAATTAACTGATTTAACGCCGTTAGTTTTGTTATTTATACCTGTAGTAATAGCTTTAATTGGAGTAATAGTTAGTTTTAATATAATTGATTTTGTTTATTTGACATTAGTAGGAGTTTTATTTTTAAAATATTTAATTATGACAAAAAAACAAAAGTAATTTTTGTTTTTTATTTGGAGGTTTTTATGGTAGATACACATTGTCACATAACAAGTGAATATTATGATAATATTTTAGAAGTTATAAGTAAAATGAAAGATAATATAATTATAGTAAGTGGTACTAATAAAGAAGATATTAAAGAAGTAATTAGTTTATGTAATTATAAAAATATTTATGGTACCATTGGTATATATCCAACTGAAGAATTAGATTTAAAAATAATTGAAGATAATATTAATAATAAAAAGATAGTAGGTATTGGTGAAATAGGTTTAGATTATCACTTAGAACATAATAAAGAAGAACAAAAAAATAAATTCATTAAACAATTAGATTTAGCAAGAAAATATAACAAAACAGTTGTAATTCATACTAGGGATGCGATTCAAGATACTTATGATATATTAAAAAATTATAAAGATTTAAAAAAAGTTATTCATTGTTACAGTGGCAGTTTAGAAATGGCAAAAGAATTTATTAAAATAGGTTGTAGACTAAGTATTGGTGGAGTATTAACTTTTAAAAATAGCAAATTAAAAGATGTTGTAAAAGAAATTGATTTAAAATATTTATTATTAGAAACAGATAGTCCTTTTTTAGCTCCTGAACCTTTAAGAGGAACTAAGAATGACCCTTATAATGTAATATATGTAGCCAAAAAAATTGCAGAAATTAAAAATATTTCTTTAGAAGAGGTATTAGATATAACTACTTTAAATGCTAAAGATCAATTTGACTTAGAATAAAATTTATGATATATTTAGTCTATAGTAGACAAAATTGAGGTGAGACAATGAATTTTTATTTACTAAGTTTATTTGGTAAATGGGTGAGTTTGGGGTTACTTTCAATTGTATCTTTATTTGGTTTAGAGGTTAATGAGACTAAAAAAGAAGTAAATAATGATAATATAAATAAAAATGTAAATGTTGTTTCTAAAGTTATTGAATATGAAACGATTAAGACTTATGATAGTTCTATTCCTAACAATATTACTAATGTTTTAGTAGAGGGTAAAAATGGGTTAGTGTTTGTTGATTCTAATAATGAAGAAATAATTTTAGAAGAAGTTGTTAATGAAGAAGTAGTTATAGGTACTGGAAAATATGGAAAGTACAAAGGTGTTATGACTGGATATGGTCCAGATTGTAGTACTTGTTCTGGAATTGGAAATGTTTCTTGTAAAACTGAAGATAAACAAAAATTTAATTTAATTAATGATGGTGTTTATTATAATGACGATGAATTTGGTGAAGTAAGGGTACTTGCTGCAGCATTATCAGAATTTCCTTGTGGAACTATTATAGAAGTTAAAAGTTCTAATTTAGGTGATTTTATGGGCATTGTAATGGATACTGGTTATACAATGAGAGAACAATTAAAAAATGGTGTATATCATTTTGATGTTGCTTATCAGACTGAGAAAGATGAAAATATTAGATTTGCAACTAATATGAGTGGAAATGTGGAATTTAATAATGATTATTTGGCTATCTAAATACAAAGACCATAAAATAAAACTATTTTTTATTTCTGTATTAGTATTTTCTATTTTTGAATATGTTGTAGGATATGCATTAGATGCTATTTTTAATTTAAAGTGGTGGGACTATACAAATGATTTCTTAAATATAAATGGTCGTATTACTTTATTTTATTCTTTAGGTTGGGGAATCATAGGATTGATTGTTATTAATATAATTCATCCTTTTATTGAAAAATTTCTAGATAAAATATTAAATAAAATTCCTATAATTATTCAAAGTAATATTTTGAAGATAGTTGTTATAATATTTATTATTGATATTGTTTTATCAAGTATAGGGTACATACAAAAATAGAACAGAAAATTAATCTGTTCTATTTTTTGTTACCTTACTTATAGCTAATCCATCACCAACACTTAAAATTTCTGTATCTAGATTACTATTGTTTTTAGATTTTTCTATATATTCCCTTAAATGATTTACAGCAGTTCTTTGTTTATGTTTATTATAATCACTTAATACATATCCCTTATATAGAATATTATCAGCTAATATTATTGCATTATTTTTAGCTAATCTTATACTTTGTTCCAAGAAAAATGGATACTTTCCCTTAGCAGCATCTATAAAAATAATATCATAACTATTATCTTTTAATTCTGGTAATATATTAACTGCATCGCCTTCAATTATATTAATTCTATTTTCTAAATTCATATCCATTATATTTTTCTTTGCTTCTTCTGCCACTTTTCCTGAGCCAATTCATCA
>NBJMC04201__coassemble_1244_pt1 | contig 13985 bp, 17 predicted proteins | sample NBJMC04201__metabat2_high_PE_001 | metagenome-assembled genome bin NBJMC04201
TAACATGAGGAGGATAACTTATGGATTATAAAATAGTTATAGATGCTGGTCATGGAGGATACTGAAAAATCCAAAAATAAGACAAATGGCTACAAATATTAATAAATACAAAATTTAAAATACTAATTTACATTGAGAAAATAAGAAAAATGTATTATAATATAGAGCAAGTGAGGTGATAATATGGCATATAGAAATAAGATTTATGTATCAATGGATGCTGATAATGATTTGCATTATTATTATTTAATGAAAGCATGGAAACAAAATGATAATACAGAATTTAATTTTTATGATGCACATGACATAAATAATATTTATGATAAGAGTGAAGAATCGATAAAAGCAGGATTGCGAAAAAGGTTCGAAAATACAAAAATTTTTGTTTTACTTGTTGGAGAGCATACTAAATATTTATATAAATATGTTAGATGGGAAATTGAAGAAGCAATAAAAAGGGAAATTCCATTTATTGTAGTAAATCTTAATGGAAAAAGGTGTTTAGACACTAATAATTGTCCAGCTTTAGCAAGGGATAATCTTGCTATACATATAAGTTTTAATTCTAAAATTTTGCAATATGCTTTAGAAAATTGGCCAGAATCTTTTAAAGAAAAAAATAAAGCTGGTGACAAGGATTCTTATTATTACAAAGATAGTGTTTATAAAAATCTTGGTTTGTAATGTTTTCAATATATTTTAAACAGTTATTAAAAGATTATAAAAAAGTAGTTAAAACTTTTTTTGAAATATTAGGAATCTTCTCATTAATTTATGGAATATTAGATATTTTTTTGCCAAATCAACTTGAAAAAATAAAATTTAATTCTACATCTTTATCTATACTTATGATTGTATCATTAATTTTTTCTGCTATTAAAAATAAACCTGTGTTAAAAAGAAAATTTACTATAAAAAATCGTGATATTCATATAACTATTGTTGTTGGCGATATTTTTAAGCAAACGGGAGCTAAAGTTATTCCTACAAATACAACGTTTGATACTTGTATGGAAGATGAATTTATAAGTATTCATAGCATTCAGGGTCAATTTCAAGAAAAATATTTTAGAAAAAATTTAAGTTCATTAGATGCTATGCTTAAAGATAGTTTACAAGAAACAAATGTAATCAGAACGCTAAAAGATGGAAGAAAAACAAAAGTAGATTGTTATGCTTGTGGGACTGTTGCTAAGATTAATTATATGAACGAAAGATTTTACTTTTTAAGTTTAGCTGATGTAAATAAACAGGGTACACCTAAAGCGAAATATGAAAATATCTTAATGGCTTTGCAAGGATTATGGGATTTTCTTGCAGAAAATAAGCATATCGAAAATTTAGTAGTACCAATCATTGGTACAGGTCGTGCTGGAATTGCTGAAGCTACGAGAATGCAAGTTATAAAAGATACAATATTATCTTTTGTTGCTATATCTAGCCAAGTTAAAATAACAAATAACCTTATTTTATGTATTCATCCTAATGATTTAAAGGAAAATAAAATTGACATTGATGAAATTTTTGAATATGTAGAATATACTAGTAAATATAAGTATGAACAAGTAGATAAAAAAATTAGTGGGAAACCGCTAGAGTGATAATTAAGGTACTTTAAAAAAGTATCTTTTTTGTTTGAAAACTACTATAGGAAGAGAGAAATGATATATGAATTTAAATTATGCAATATTTAGAAGTGAACCTATTTATACATTACAAGATTTAGCACAAATAGGATCACATAATAAAAGGGAGAAGAAAGCATATAATTCTAATCCTAATATAAAAATACAACTAACAAAGAATAATATAGAATTAGTACCCTTAACAGACAAATATGTTAAGGGTTTTTATAATTTGACTAAAGAATATAGAAAAGAACATAATGAAAGAATGAAAACGGAGCGAGAAGATAGAAAAAAGACATTTAATCAAATGTTAAATAAATCCAAAAGTGTAGTAGCTGATGAACTACTATTTACTGCTACTCATAATTTTTTTAATAATATGACAAAAGATGATATTAAAAATTGGGCTAGTATTTGTATGGAATTTGTTTATAAAGATTTAGGATATACAAAAGAACAAATATTACATGCAACTGTTCATTTAGATGAAGAGACACCTCATCTTCATTGTATTGTTGTACCACTTGTTAAAAAGTATGATAAAAGAACAAATACTGAAAGGTTTACAATATCAAAAAAACAATATATTAAAGATAAAATTCATTTGTCAGAATTACAAGATAAGTATCATAAAAGACTTACTGATAAGGGTTACGATTTGGAACGAGGGATTAAAGGTAGTAATGCACAACATCAAAATGTAAAAGAATTAAAGAAAACTACAAAATATTATGAGAATAAAGTTAATACTTTAAATAAAAAACTAGATAATGCTATAAATGATTTTGAAATTAAAATGAAAACTACTAAAAATATTTTATTTGATAAAGAATATGTGAAAGTTAAAAAAGATACTTTTGAGTGCATGAATAAAGTTATTATAGAATCTCAAAAGATTATGGAGTTTCAACCAAAGATAGAACAATTATTTACTGAAGTTAAGAGATTTACTAAAAGTCATAAAACTTTAGAAAAAGAAAATCAAAATCTTCAGAAAGAAGTTAAATCGCTTATTACAAGAAATGAAAATTTATCAGAAGAAAATAGCAAGCTGAAAAATTATATAGATATTATTCTAATGGCAATCAAGAGATTTTTTAGAAAAATATTACAATACGGGAATGAAATTATAAAAGCGGAAACTGTTGTTGAAATAAAAGACTATTATGATAATAACGATTTTGATGTGGAGGATGTAGTTAAAATATCTAATGGAACTTCAAAAGAAGATGAATTATTTAATTATATTGATGCACCAAGTTATTTAAGAACTAGGGAAAAGGATTATAGCAAAGATAATAGTAAATCAAATAACTTTGATATGTATAGATAAACTTTACAGAAAAGCGTAAAATTTTAAAAAATATTATGTTATGTGTTATAATTATTATAGGAGTTGATATTAATGAATGAAGAAAATAAAAATTTAGAGCATCAACAAAGTAAACTTCAAACGCAACAAGATGCTCAATTATTACAAAGTACACTTTTAGAAAAAAAAGAACAATTAATAGATGAATCCCCTAAATTAATCTTATCTGTAAAACGTGCTCCATTTTATCTTGATGTTTTATTTGAAAAAGATGGCTCACCTAAAGGTGACTTTCGAGTTTCAGATAGATATAAAAAGAAAGTGTTTTTTGCATTTAAACATCCACATACAAAGTCAAATACAGGAGAATCATACTATGGAGAATTATCACAGGGTGACTATTTTTCTGGTAATTATTATCCTAATGAATATTTAATTGTAGCAACCCCAACATTTTTAAGTGATGAAGAATTGCAAATGTTACAAAGTAAAAAAGAGATTACTAAAAAAATTAACAATGTTGACATAACTTTTGTAGCTCCAATATTACAAGAAAGCGATTATTCAAGTCGTGTTGAAAAATATAGAGAATCAATTGTTGAACCAAGAAAAAAAGTTCAAGAATTAGATTCATTAGTTGCTGAAATTGAAGGTATAAAATCAAAATTACCACGTGGAAGTTATGAAGTAATTATTGAACAACCTGAAGAAAAAGAATCTGGTTTTCCACATAGATAGGATGTGATACAATGGAAAAGACAAAATATAGTATAGCAATTAAAACATATATGGAAGTTTTTGATTATCTAATTAATAATGATTTATTTGTGTTTGATTCTGGAAGAGATTTTTTAAAATCAAGAATTAAAATAGACGCTCAATATGGATTCATTAAAGAAACCCAAAGTGTAAGAGGAATTTGGGATGAATCAAAACAAGAAGTTGTACCTTCAATTTATGTTTTAAAAGTGTTAACTGACAATATTGAAGAAATATTAAGGACTTTAGATATACCAGCTGTTCCAAATGATAAATATGCTTATATAAATGATGCTAAGGCAAAATTGTCTGGTAAAAAAACGTATTATGGCTCTTATCAAGAAATACTTTCTAAACTCAAGGATGTCAGAGCCGGGCAAGAAAAACTATTTTATTCTGATGGAAAAGTTATTGATTTTAGCTTAGTTAGGTTGAAAGAATTAAGCAGTATATTTCAAAAAATGACACCTCAAGATATTAGAACTATAGAATGTTACGCTAGGTTAGAAGAAGAATTGATTAACTATACTGCTAACTTATTATTGGTGGATGAATATGGTTATCCATTAGATGATTTTCACAGAAGAACATATGATGGTTCTGATGGTAGTATAAAAATTGCCAGCAAAGATACAGATGTTGATTGGGAAGAATTTAAAAATTGTATTTTAGATAATTATGAATATCAAAAAGAAGAAAATAAATTTGACTTACAAGGGGTATATTCTCCTTGGGATTCTAATCCATATAAATCAGAATTAGGATTAGATGGTAAAACAAAATAACTATAATTCCATTATAGTAACACACTACGATATTGGCACAGCCAATAACGAAAGTGTGCCAAGGGAATACCCTTTGTAAACCCTATTATGCAACATATTATAAAAATTTCCTTTATAATATGTTGTTTTTTTATTTTGATATTTTTCAAAATAAAAAAAAGACTATCGCCACTTTCATTGCTAAAGCAACAAAACGTGCCATGTCTAAAAAAATAATCTGATTGCATTAATAACAATCAGATTATTTTTCTTTAAATGGACTTTCATATTTTCTTTCTATATTTTCTAGTAATCTTTCAATAGTATCAGCTTTATCTAATAATTTTTTATCTATATTATCTTGCTTTTTTAGATAATTATGTATTTCTTCAAAATATTCTTTTATATCCATGGCATTATGTCTTTTATAATCAATGATATATTCCATATTTTTTTGTTCTTGTTTAAATTCATTTAGTTTTTTATCGTACATTTCATAACTAACAATAATTTGATCATCGCCGTATTCAATAGTTTCTTTGGAATATCCAGCCAATTTAGCACTTTTACTAAAAGGAATATCTAAATATTTTTCGAATCCTTTAAGAACTAAAATTGATGGTTTATATCTAATACCACTTTCTATATTATTTATTTCGGTATGACTAACTCCTACTAGAGTAGCAAGTTTTCTAGCTGAAATTCTTTTTTCTTTTCGTGCCTTTTTAACTAATTCTCCAATACTTTCTTCTTTTTTTAACATCTAATCACGCTCTCTGACAATTTAATTATATACTAAATAGAATAAATTGTAAATAAAAAATGGAAACTTAGTTGACAATTATGTAATTATCATGTATTATTTAATTATGGAAACTAACTTTCCAAAAAAAGAAAGGAGGAAATGATATGAATGACAAGAAGAAAGCAACTTGATATAACAAATCATAAAATATGGAAAGATAAAAATATAAATCTTGAAGCAAAAGAAATTTATGCTTATCTTTATTCACAAGGTTTTGATAAAATTGTATCTCATATTAACATAGGAGATATACAGCAAATAATCTCTATATCAAATGTTGGCTTAAGAAATAATATGAAATTACTTGAAAAATTCAATTATATTGTTTATAGAGAATATGATAAAGGTTTATATGAATATCACATTTACTAAATAGACTAAAAAGTCATTAGTAAATTAGGTACAGTAAATGCTCGGAGATTTACGTTAGTACCTTTTCTATAAGATATAGAAAGAACAAGAAAATCCTTATTTATTATTAAATAGGTGTGCTTATTAAATTAGATTGTGAATTTATCATGACTCCAAGAATAGTATTTAATGATAAGACTTTAACAAGAACGGACGGAAATATATTAGGTCTTATTATATCACTTGCCTTTAAATATGGATATTGTTTTGCAACTAATAATTATATATCGGAGTATATTAAAGTTAAGTCAAGAACTGTTAGTGATTCATTGTCTAGACTAAAGAAACAACAATATATCAAAATAAAATACGTTGATAATAAGCGAAGAATATATCTTAATACAGAAAAGATACCCGTTAAATCTGCTGATGCTATAGCAAATAATTGTAATAAAACGGTAGCAGAAAATTGCTACCATAATATAAATAATAAATATAAAAATAAATATATAAAAAATAAAGAAATTGTACCTTATTGGTTAGAGCATCCTGAAGTGTGTAAAAGTGATTTAGCTACTCCAGAAGAAATAGCTGAAATGGATGAATTATTAAAAGAGTTTAAATAGAGAGGAGAGATGTTTATGAAAGGAGAACCTAATTTATAAAAAAGGAAATGGGGGAAAGTAAAAAGATGGAGGTAGTATATAATGTAAAATATAAATTTAAGACAAATGAAAATAAAACTAATGATGAACTAAAAAATATCTTTAATAGAAAACTGTTAAATATAATTATTAAGTTAGAAAATAATGAGTTAAGATTAAATAACTCTTAAAAATGATATATAATATACTTGTATTTATTAGTTGTAGCCATTTAGAAGTATTGGAGGAATGGCTATGATAGAAAAGGTGGGTGTATATTGCAGATTATCTGATGAGGATAGAGATAAATTAAATAAAAATGATGATAGTAATTCAATAGTAAATCAAAGAAGTATGTGTTTAAAATTTGCTAATCAAAATGGATGGAATGTTGTTGATATATATTCAGATGATGATTTTTCAGGAGCAGGAACTTATAGACCAGATTTTGAAAGATTAATTAGTGATTGTAAAAGTGGAAAAATAAATTTAGTTTTATGCAAAAGTCAATCAAGATTTTCAAGAGATATGGAAGTTATTGAAAGATATTTACACAATAAGTTCATAGAATGGGGAGTAAGATTTGTAAGTATTGTTGATAATGCTGATACAAGTATTGAGTCTAATAAGAAATCAAGACAAATAAATGGACTTATCAATGAATGGTATTTAGATGATTTGTCAACGAATATCAAAAAATCTTTAAAAAATAAACGAGAAGATGGTTTATTTATGGGAAGTTTTGCTCCTTATGGTTATGAAAAACTTGCTGAAGATAAACATAAGTTAGTTATTGACCCAGTTGCAGCTGAAGTTGTTAAAAAAATATTTCAAATGTATGCAGATGGAAATGGTTATCATAAAATATGTGAGTATCTAAATAACAATAATATTCCACCGAGATCAGTATATAAAAAACAAAAAGGTAGCAAATTTGTATGTTCTAATTGTGATTATAAGAGTGTTCAATGGAATCCTGATACAATAGCACAAATGCTTAGAAATGAATTTTATATAGGTAATCTTGTACAAGGTAAAATTACCTCTATGGGTTATAAAGTTCATAAGTTTAAAAAAGTGGCTGAAAAGGATTGGTGTAGAATAGAAAATTCACACGAAGCTATAATTGACATGGAAACATGGAATAAAGTGCAGAAAATATTAGGAACACATAGTAAACCCATTAAAAGTGGTGAAGTACACTATTTAAGTAGAAAAGTGTATTGTAGTTGTTGTGATAAATCTTTTATGAGAAATGTATATAATGTAAGTGGTGGTAAAAGAGCATACTTACAGTGTAAGGGAGCAAAGAAATATCACATATGCGATAATAATAAAGCAATTAGAATAGATGAATTAGAAACTATTTTGCTTAATGCTATTAATGATTTACTAAATAATTATTATGATCAAAATAACTTAAAAGAACTCTATCAACAAAAAGATAAAAATAATTTTGATAATGAATTAAAGATAAATTTATTAATTAAAGAAAAAGAAAATCTTGCAAAAGCAATAGAAAATAATAAAAATTATTATCGAAATCTTTTTGAAGAAAAAGTTAAGGGTGTTATAGAAGAAGATATGTTTCAGCTTATGTCAAAAGACTATTTTAGTGAAATTGAAAATATGATGAAAAGAATAGAGTTAATTGATACTGAAATAGAAAATCTAAAAATAATTAAAGATGACAAAAAAGAGGCAGATGAAATATTAAAAAAATACAAACACATTAAAGAACTTAATAAAGTAATAATTGATGAATTTATTGATAAGGTTTATGTTGGAAATTATGATAAAATTACAAAAACACGAGATGTTGAAATAGAATGGAATTTTGAATTTTAATAAAGTAATGATTTGGACTTTTCTATAAAATGAGAAATACAGAAAAATAGGAGGTAATGGATGAACGAAATTAAAGAATATAATGAAACAATATTTGAAAATATTAAACATATAGATGAGTATGGTAATGAGTATTGGTCTGCTAGAGAATTGCAAGATGTATTGGAATATGCACAATGGCGTAGATTTAATGAAGTAATTAATAGAGCTATAATTTCTTGTGATAATAGTAATTTAGAAATCAATGACCATTTTGCCAAGGTTGGCAAAATGGTAGGTATTGGTTCTAAAACATCAAGAAGTATTGAAGATTATAAGTTATCAAGATATGCTTGTTATCTTATTGTACAAAATTCAGATCCTAGAAAAGAAGTTGTTGCTTTAGGTCAAACTTATTTTGCAGTACAAACAAGACGTCAGGAATTAACTGAAAAAGAGTATTCTATGTTAACTGAAGATGAAAAAAGATTTTATCAAAGAAGTTTAACTAAAAAAGGAAATTATTCATTAAATCAAGCAGCTAAAAAAGCAGGTGTTAAAAACTTTGATAAATTTCATAATGCAGGTTATAAAGGATTATATAACGGAGAAACAGCTAATGATATTGCTAAAAGAAAAGGCTTAAGATATAGAGAAGATATTTTAGATAATATGGGAAGCGAAGAATTAGCAGCCAATCTTTTTAGAATTACACAAACTGAATCAAAATTAAAAAGAGATAATATTTCTAGTGAAAAAGATGCTAACGAAACACATTATAATATTGGAAAAAATATTAGAGAAGTTATTGCAAAAAATGGCGGAACAATGCCAGAAAAATTACCTACACCTAAAAAAAGTTTAAAAGAATTAGAAAAAGAACAGAAAAGACAAGAAAAAATAGAAATGAAATAATAAATTTGGATTTTCTATGTTCCTGCACATGGGGGAGATGATCCAGGTGCAGGTGGTAATGGTATAATAGAAAAAGATTTAAATTTAAAAATATCTAATTATATGTATGATAGATTTAGAGAACTAGGTGTTCCTGTTAAAATAATTAGAAGTACTGATGAAACAATAAGTCCTACTGAAAGAGTTAATAGAGTGTTAGATGCATTTGGTAATAGTGATGACGTAGTAGTTGTATCTAATCACATAAATGCAGGAGGTGGAGAGTTCAGTTACCACTACAAAGAAATGATTGGGTATTAAGATTTATAAATAAAAGTTTTTTACAAAATGCCTAGCATATTATGTAAAAGTGTCCGGTAATTTGCAAAAATATATTTACATTTTTAATATTTAATGCTATACTGAATATAGTTAAAAAACACCGGACATTTTTTTAAATGTTGTCCGGTGTTCAAAAAAGGTGGTATTATTATGATTTGTTCTAGTAAAGAAATTTTGAAAAAATATAAAACAAGATATAATTTATCAAAAGCAATAAAAAATAAGGAAATATTCAAATTAGAACACGGTATATATTCAGATAAAGAACTTGTAAATCCAATGATTGTTACTTCAAAAAAATATCCAAATGCAATTATTACAATGGATTCAGCGTTTTATTATTATGATTTAACAGATATAATTCCAAACAAAACTTTTGTTGCAACCAACAGAAATTCTAATACTATAAAAAATGAAAATATTGTTCAGGTTTGGGTTCCTAAAGAAATATTAAATCAAGGAAAAGAAAAAGTTATAGTTGATGGTGAAGAAGTAAATATGTATAACAAGGAACGACTTTTAGTTGAATTAATTAGAAAAAGAAATCAAATTCCTTTTGATTATTATAAAGAAATAGTAGCTAATTATCGAAAGATTGCGGATGAATTAGATATGTATAAAATAGAACAATATATTGCTTTATATAAAAACGAATGTAATTTAGGTAATGTTTTATTAAGAGAGGTGTTTTAATGAATTTAGAAGAATATGTAAGAAAATATATTGATGAAGGTTATGAGCTTAACGATGCTAGATCAAAAGTAGCACAAGATGTTGTTTTAACAAAAATTTGTAAAAGTAATTTTAAAAATCATATTACTGTAAAAGGTGGAGTAGTAATGCATAGTATATCTAATTCCATTCGTCGTGCCACACGTGATTTGGATTTAGATTTTATTAAATACTCTTTAGAAGATGATTCTATTTGTGAATTTATAAAAAAATTAAATTCAGTAAATGATAATATTAATATTCAAATAGTTGGTAATATAACAGAACTTAGTCATCAAGATTATAATGGTAAAAGGGTAAATATTAAATTAATAGATGAATTTAATTATACTATTGATGCTAAACTTGATATTGGTGTTCATAAGCTATTTGAATTAGAACAAGATGATTATTATTTTAATTTAGACGCATTAGGAGAAGGAATAAGTCTACTGATAAATTCTCCAGAACAAATTTTTACAGAAAAATTAAAGTCATTATTAAAATTAGGATTTAGATCAACAAGATATAAAGATTTATTTGATTTTTATTATTTGATTGATAATAATAAATTAGATGATAATAAATTATTAAAAACGTTTAAAATTATTATATTTGATGATGAAACTATGAGAGAAGAAACGATAGGTAATATAATATCAAGACTTGAAAGTATATTTAATTCTAAAATCTATAGAAGTAATTTATCAAACCCAAAAGTTAATTGGTTAGATATATCAATAGATGATGCAATAACTAAAGTATTAGATTATATTTATGAATTGGAAAAGGAAACTATTGCGGTATAGTTTGATTGGAAGTGGTAGTAGATGAAAATGTATGAAGAAATTAATCATTTAAAAAAAGGATATGTGTATGAAAGATATACACGAATTGTTCATGATTTTAAAGATTATGATAAAATAACAAAAGTAAAAATGTTAGATGCTATTTATGATGTTTATAGTGATTACAATAATATTATAGATGTTTGTACAACTAGAGAATTAAAATATTTAAAAATGGTATTGGATAATAAATTAACTATAGATGATTTATTAAAAAATCCTAATGAATTAAAAATAGAATATTTAGATGAAAAATATAATTGGGAAAGAGAAAATTTGCGTCATAAATTTTTATTAGATTATGATTATTATAAAGAAAGTCATATTCCAGAAGAAATATTAGATAATGTAAAAGCTGCTATAAAAAATGTAAATTGGAAAGAACAAAAAAAGATAGATGAATTAAATGAAATAATAGTTGGCTATTGTAAAGTTCAAGGTTCAGCATTATTAAATACAGTAGCATCATTTGGCTCTGGAATAACTGGACTTTCAGAAGATGTAATTTGGAAACATATGTTAAGTAATAAACTATTTAATTATTATGTTTATATAGTTTCTAAAGATTTTGATAGTATTGGTAATAATATACCGGTGGCAATACATCAAGATTATTATGAAATTGAAGAAGAATTAGAGAAACAAAGAAGATTACAAGGATTAGCTGGAGATAAACAAATAGATATTAGAATTTATAAAAGATTATTTTATAACGATTTTGATATCCAAAATCCAAAGATTAAAAAATTCTTAGATGAATTACAAAAACTACCTTTCTTTTGGTTTTCTGCAATTAAAACAATTAGAGAATTTGCAATGTTAAATATTGATAGATCTTCATTAAAGAAATCAATACAAAGTGTGCCAGCTTTACAATATCATGATTTAACTAATTTTTTCAAGATTATGGATGAGGCCATGGATGAAATGCCATCTGGAGCACTAAATGGATTTACTCCTAATGAAGCAAAAGAATTAAAGGTAAAACAAGTTAAGAAAGATATAAAGAAAAATCAATCTTATGTTAAACAACAAAATGCTTGTTTATCAAAAAAAGATTCTAAATTATTTTATAAAATTTATTTTGGCTTATTAGAATTTACTAATAAAAAATATAAAATTAATAATATGAAAATATATAATCAACATGGTATTAATCCTTATGAATTAAAAGATATTGTTGATAAGCTTTGGGAAAACAAAGATGCTATAGTTTTAGAATTTTGTTTAGTTAACCCATATAAATTTAATAAAGAAGAATTAGAAATAACAAATGAATTTAAAAAAGGAATTAGAGGTATGTTTATAATCGCTAAATATGATTTAGAATATACCGCATTTATGGAAAAAGATAAAGTTTATATGGTAAAAGGATTAAATGATAATATAGATAACATTATTTCATATAAAGACTTACCTTATGTTGTTGTTACTTCAGTAATTCCATTTAAAAATGTATTAACTTATGATGGGATGCTATTAGGTATGGGAGTTAAAATGGGAAATGTTTTTGATGATATAGTAGGAAAAGAATATGATAATATGATGAAATATTATCATCTATAATAAGAGGTATTTATGAAGTGTAAATTAAGTTTAATTATAGAAGGAATGGATAGAGCTAATGTAAATGAAACATATTATTTAAATGAAAATAATGGTAGAGTATGGGTATCTACTGATATGGGTAATTTCTATATTGATAATAATGAAGAATTGAGTGATGAATATTTATATAATGATAGTTCTATTTCATTGCCAGGACAATATGAAATAAATGAATATAAAATAATTAAAGATTTTATAGAAACTATTAAAGATAATCAAATGAAGAATCAATTATTAATAGTAATCCAAGGAACAGGAGCATTTAGAAGATTTAAAGATAGTTGTATTAATTATGGTATCATTAATGATTGGTATAAGTTTAAAAATAATGCTTATTATGAACTAGCTAAAGAATGGTGTTTGTGGAATAATATAGATTATGAAGATGATGTAATAATAAAATTATGATGAAATATTCATAGTTTTTGGCTTTTTAGTTTCTTAATTTTAATGGTCATAAGTTTAGTTATTACTACAAAGAAATGATTGGGTATTAAGACAGAAATTTTAATTATAAAATATATGTGAAAATTAAAAAATAGTAGAAATGTATGACATTCTAAGATTTGTCAATAATAAAATTTTATGCTATATTAATGCATGACGAAAAGACACGAAATTTATTAATTTTTAAAAAATAGTAAATAATGTGTTTTATTAGTGTATAATATAATAGTAGTTATGTGGAAACTACTTAATTTCTAATTGCTTACATAAAGCTAAAATTTGTCGTAATAGTTTGGTTGTGCAAGCAATTGTTGCAACGTAATGATGTTTTCCTTCATTACGTTTTTTTCTGTAATAACTTTCAATATCATTTTCTACATGACACTTAGCAGACAACCTTGTAATATTTAAAATGGTCATGAACAATATTTTTCTCATATATTTGTTTCCGGATTTAGAAATTGGACCATGTATATTAATAGATTTACCTGATTGTTTAATAGATGGAGCAAGACCACAATAAGCCGTTAATTCTTTAATATTATTAAATCTATTAATATCACCAAGTTCAGCAATAATTAAAGCAGTAGTAAAATCACCAATGCCAAATATAGAATTAATTTTATTAAAGTAGTTTGATTGTTTAGCATAATCTATTAATTTAATTTTTAATTCATTAATTTCTTTTTCATAATTATAAATTAATTTTGAAATGCTAGATAAGTTAGAAACAATTTCATCATTTTTAGAAACTGATGGATAAGATTGTTTAGCTAATTCTTTTATTTTAATAGGTTTAGATTTCCATCTACCATATTTAGCTTGTTTGAAGAAATTTTGAAGACAATCAATTCTAGTGTTTGTAATAATTTCTGCATGAGGATATTTACTAATAAAATTTAAAGCAATATTACTGTAAATAGTTTGGTTTTTAAATAACAAATCATACTCTGGAAAACAAAGATAAACTAAATTTTAAATTTATAAAAGCAGATATAAGAGATCAAAATAAAATTTATGATATTTTTGAAAATGAAAAATTTGA
>NBJMC04201__coassemble_1251_pt1 | contig 13895 bp, 15 predicted proteins | sample NBJMC04201__metabat2_high_PE_001 | metagenome-assembled genome bin NBJMC04201
ATTTTTAGGTTATTGACTTAGGCGAAAGAGTGGAGGCTTATAATGAACTGGTATTATGGCTGGTGAATTAGGGGAAAATGTAGCTTTAGCTAAAAGAGCTGGGTTATTCCATGATATTGGTAAGTCAATTGATCATGAAGTTGAAGGTTCTCATGTTGATATAGGTGTTTCTTTAGCAAAAAAATATAAAGAGAATGATATTGTAATAAATGCTATAGAATCACATCATGGTGATAAAGAAGCCAATAATGTTATTTCAGTATTAGTCTCTATAGCAGATGCTTTATCTGCATCAAGACCTGGTGCTAGAAATGACTCATTAGAAAATTATGTTCAAAGATTACAAGAATTAGAAAATATTGGAAATGAAGTTCCTGGTGTTGAAAAATCATATGCAATGCAAGCAGGTAGAGAATTAAGAGTAATCGTTAAACCAGAAGAAGTAGATGATGCTTTAAGCTATAAGATAGCCCGTGATATTAAAAATAAAATTGAAGATACATTACAATATCCTGGTACTATTAAAGTTATAGTAATTAGAGAAACTAGAGCCCAAGAAGAAGCAAAATAGTAGAAATTAATCTACTATTTTTTTATCTATAATATGGTCCATAGTAAGGATATGGTTGATATGGATAAGGGTATGGTGGTCTATAAGGTGGACGCCAGAAGTTTGGAGCTAACGCAGCTCCTGTTACCCCTCCTAATAAAAATGGGAAAACGAAACCTCCAAATCTTTCATCATTATTATATTGTCCTTTAAAATTTGTTGGAATATTTTGATAGTACATAGTAAATCTCCTTTCAAATTATTTTATGAAATATAGAAAAAAATGTTATATATAACATATATTTAAATAGGTGAGTATATGAAAAAAATATTTGAAATAATAGGATTTTTATCTTTAATGCTTTTTACTTTCACTTATACTAGTAAAATATCAATGGTTATAAAAGAAAATGATGACCTTTTATCTCAAATAAAAGAAGTTTCTACTCAATATAAAAAAGATCCAATTAATGCTACTATAAAAGATAATACTATTGTTGCCGGAGTATCTGGTAGCCAAATTGATATAGATGAAAGTTATAGTAAAATGAAAAAATTAAATCAATTTAATTCAAATTTGTTGGTTTATGAAAAAGTAAAACCTGATATAAGTGTTGTTAATAATTATGATAAATATATAGTGGGAGGAACTAAAAATGAAGTTAGTATTATTTTTTTAGTTGAAGAAAACAATAAAATAGATTCAATATTAAATATACTAGATGAATATGAAATTAAAGCAAATTTTTTTGTTGATGGAAATTGGTTTGAAAACAACAATAATAAAATTATCTATTTAATTGAAAATGATTATATTATAGGCTCATTAGGATATAATTACAATTACGATGTAAGTGGGATTAATTGGATGAATACAATCGTCACCAAAATAGGAAATCAAAATGATACTTATTGTTATGCTGAAGTAGAAAATGAAAAAAATTTAAATATTTGTAAAAATAATAAAAGTTATACTATTAAACCAAATATAATTGTAAAAAATAATCCTTTAATAACAATTAAAAATAATTTAAAAAAAGGGAGTATAATATCCTTAAAAATAAATGATGAAGTAAAAAATCAATTACCATTAATAATTGAATATATTAATTCAAGAGATTATAATATAGTAAATTTAGAAGAATTTTTGGATGAATAATTCTTTTTTTGTGCTATAATAATAAACAGTTTTAAAGGACGTGATTCAAATGAAAAAATTTAATTTACCTGTAATCCTTTTAAATGGTATTGTATTATTACCTAATAATACTTTAAAGTTAGAATTTGATAATAAAAAATCTAATAATAATGTTATTGAAATGTCTTTGTCATTTCATGATAATTATATATTAGTAATAAGTGAATACAAAAAAAATAAAACAAAAATCGGAGTTTTATCAAAGTTAGAAAATATTTTACAATTACCAAATGGTAATACTCGTGTTGATTTAAGAGGAATAAGAAGAGTAAATGTTATTGAATTTTTGAATATGGATACGGATGAACCTTTAGAATCTATTGTAAGTGAAATAGAACCACAAAAAATTGATAATGAAATATTAATAATAAATAAATTAAAAAAAGAATTAAAAAAAATTGTTCAAATTGTTCCATATATAAGTAATAGTTTTTTGAACATAGTAGAAAAAGAGACAAATCTAGATAAATTTACTGATTTAGTAGTTTCTAATATAACTAATGATAAAGAAAGACTATTAGAATATTTAAATAACACAAATTCGTTAAGTAGAGCAGAAATGTTATTAAAAGACATTTATGATGAACAAGAAAAATTTAAAATAGAACGTAATTTAGATTTAAAAGTAAAAAAAGAAATGGATGAAAGTCAAAAAGAATTTTTATTACGTGAAAAAATGAAATTTTTAAAAGAAGAGCTTGGTGATTCTTCTAAAGAAAGTGAAATAGATAAATTAAAAAAGAGAATTAATGATCTAGATTGCCCTAAAAAAATAAAAGATAAATTAACTTATGAAATGAATAGATATGAATCATGTGTAAGTATGTCACCAGAAATCAACATTATAAGAGATTATATTGAATGGTTGTTATGTTTACCATGGAATAATTATACTATGGATAATGAAAATTTAAAACAAGTAAAAAAATCATTAGATGAATCACATTTTGGGTTAAAGGAAGTAAAGGATAGAATTATAGAATATTTAGCTGTAAAGAAAATGAGCAATAATCAAAATGGTTCAATTATATGTTTGGTTGGTCCTCCAGGTGTAGGTAAAACAACTTTAGCTATGTCGATTGCTAAAGCAATAAATCGTAATTTTGTTCAAATGTCAGTAGGTGGGCTTAGAGATGAATCAGAAATAATTGGTCATAGAAGAACTTATGTTGGTGCAGGTCCTGGTAGAATAATAACATCTATAAAAAAAGCTAAGTCAAATAATCCATTATTTTTAATTGATGAAGTGGATAAAATGAATAGTGATTATAAAGGTGATCCATCAAGTTGTTTGTTAAATGTATTGGATAAAGAACAAAATAAATATTTTAGTGATAATTATATTGAAGAAGATTTTGATTTATCCAATGTATTATTTATTTTAACCGCTAATTATATTGAAAATATTCCTGATCCATTAAAAGATAGGTTAGAAATAATTAATTTACAAGGTTATACAGAATATGAAAAATTAGATATTGCAATTAAACATTTGATACCAAAAATAATAAAAAAGAATGGATTAAATAGTGATTATGTTTCTATTGATAATAATACTATTTTGAAAATAATAAGAAATTATACTAAGGAAGCTGGAGTAAGAGAATTAGAAAGACAATTAGATAAAATAGTTAGAAAAATAGTAACTCAAATTGTTGTTAAAAATATAAAAATAAATAAAATTATAATAACTGAACAAAATTTAATTAAATATTTAGGTAAAGAAAAATACAAATATAATGAAAAAAAGAAAGAACAGATTGGAGTTGTTAATGGCCTTGCTTATACACCATATGGTGGTGATGTATTACCAATTGAAGTTAATTATTATAAAGGAAAAGGGAATCTGATTTTAACTGGTAGCTTAGGTGATGTTATGAAAGAAAGTGCTAATATTGCATTAAGTTATTTAAAGGCTAATTATCGGTATTATAATATAAATTATAAATTATTTGAAAATGATATTCATATTCACGTTCCAGAAGGAGCTATAAAAAAAGATGGCCCAAGTGCAGGTATTACTTTAACTTTAGCAATATTAAGTTGTTTAACAAAACTAAAGATACCTTCTAGTTTAGCTATGACTGGTGAAATAACTTTACGAGGGCACATTTTAGAAATTGGTGGTCTAAAAGAAAAATCATTAGGTGCCTTAAGATCTGGTATTAATAAAATTATAATCCCATATGATAATGATATTAGTGATTTACCAAAAGAAGTAAAAAATAATATAAAATTTATTAAAGTAAAAAATTTCAAGGATGTTTATGAGGTGATAAAAAATGACTGACGAATACAAAAGTTATTTATATTTAAAATTATTTTTAAGTATTATTCATGATGATAAAATGATTGATGATATTAAAAATAACTATTATGTTAATTATATAATGGATCCTGATTTTGTTGAAACATTTAATTATTTAACAATAGAATTTGCTAAAGACAATATTTTAACTGATGAAGCAAAAGAAAGAATTTTCCGCCTAATTTCATATTTTAGATTTAATGTAGAATATGAATATAAAGAAACTAAAAGTTATTATTATAAAATGTTTAACAAAATGATATCAGCATTAAATTGTAGTAATGGGGAAAATAGTGATGAATATTATTATTTAGAAACAATAAAAAGGTATGAAATTAAAAGTGCAATTAGAATGGAAAAATTTATGCAATTAAAAAATTTTGTAATATCATCTATTGGTTCAGATTTTAATTTTTTAGAATTGTTTTCAGATAGATTATCTGATAAAACATTTAAAGAAGAAGTCCATAAATTGGTGAATAATAAAGTGTTTTTTCTTTCGTTGAATGCTATTTTAAATGAATATCCAGAATTATTTAAAAATGAAACATTTAAAAATAGACTCAAAATTTTACTTGAATTAAATAAAGGTGATAAACTATTATTATCAAAAAATGATTTAGAAACAAAAGCATTTGTTTTAAAAAATAATTTTAAATATAAAAAATACATCAATTAACTGATGTATTTTTGTTTTTTATTTCCATGATAACAGGTAAAATTATAGGATTTCTACCAGTTTTATTATAAATATAATCTGATAATTCAGAAATAATTATTGATTTAAATTCTGATGTATTTTTATTTTGAATAATATTTAATGTTTTATTTTCTATATCATGCAATAATTCCATATTATCATTTACTAAAACAAAACCACGAGTAGTAACAGTTGGATTACTAATTAATTTATTATTTTTTAACGGTATTGTAATAATAACTATACCATCTTGGCTCATTGCTTTTCTTTCTTTCATTACAACATTATTAATATCTCCAATTTTATTACCATCTACATAAGAATTTCCTGTTTCAATCTTTTCACCTATTTTTATTTTTCCATTTTTAAGTTCTAGAGTATCCCCATTACTTAGTACGAAAGTATTTTGTTTTGGAATATCACACATAATACCAATATCTGCGTGTTTTTTAAGCATTCTATATTCTCCATGAACAGGCATAAAATATTTAGGTTTAATTAATCTTATCATTAATTTTAATTCTTCTTCACTAGCATGACCAGATGTATGAACATCTGATAATGATGTATTTGTATATACTTTAACACCTTTTAAATATAATTTGTTGATTGTTCTAGAAATACTTACAGCATTGCCAGGAATTGTAGAAGAAGAAAATATAACAGTATCATTTCCTTTTAATTTTATTTGTCTATGATTTCCATTTGCAATTCTACTCAAAGCAGCAAGTGGTTCTCCTTGTGAACCGGTACATAATAAACATACTTTATGATCAGGCATACTATTTGCTTCTTCAGGCGTTATAAATATTTCTTTATTCTTTATGTATCCGCCTTCTATAGATATTTCAATATTGTTGTTCATGCTACGACCGAAAATAGCTATTTTTCTATTATTTCTTTTACATGTATCAACAATATGTTTAAGTCTATAAATATTGGAAGCAAATGTTGCAATAATAATTCTACCATGATGTTTTTTGAAAATATCAGATAATGCCTCATCAACTTTTGATTCACTAATTGAAAATCCAGAATTTAATGCATTTGTACTATCACTTAATAGTAAAGTAACGCCTTTTTTTCCTATTTCTGCCATTTTGTGAATATTAGCCATAGGTCCAATTGGTGTTAAATCAAATTTAAAATCTCCAGTAGTTACAATGTTTCCATTAGGTGTATGAATACATATTCCATGACTATCTGGAATAGAGTGTGTTGTCATAAAAAATTCAACCATCATATGTTTAAATTTAATTTTTGATTGTTCATTATAAACAAATAAATTTTTATATTGAATTTTTCTTTCTTCTAATTTTCTTTTAATCAAACCAATTGCTTGATTAGGAGCATATATGAATGGAATATTTACATTTTGTAATAAAAATGGAATAGCTCCTATATGATCTTCATGACCATGAGTTATAAATAAAGCTTTGATTTTTCTTTCATTTTTTTTCAAAAAGGTAAAATCAGGTATTATATAATCAACGCCTATAACATCATCAGGAAAAGTAACTCCAGCGTCTATTATGATTATTTCATTTTCATGCATTACGCAGTACATGTTTTTTCCAACTTCGCCTAAGCCACCTAAAGCAAACACTTTAGTTACACTTTCTTTAAACATAATTTCCTCCTTTCTTAAGAATTTGACTTTATAATTATACATTGTTTAGTCATTTTTGTCAAAAAAAATATACACTGTTATTTTTTTATGCTATAATTTTATTGGGTGAGATATATGGGATTATTTGATAAATTTAAAAATATATTTACAAATAAAAAAGAAGCTGTAGCTTATCAAGAAGGATTAGAAAAAACAAGCAAAGAATTTGTTAATAAAATTAATTTATTAAGTAATAAATATAAAAAAGTAAGTGATGAATATTTTGAAGAATTAGAAGAAATATTTATTATGGCTGATATTGGCGTTGAGACTGTTATTAAATTTATTGATAAATTAAAAAGAAGAGTAAAAAAAGAAAATATAGTTGATTCTAAGGATTTAATGGATATCATAATAGATGAAATGTTTATTATATATGTTAATAATGACATTATTGTTAATAAAATCAATTATGTAGAAAATGGACCAACTGTTATATTATTTGTTGGTGTTAATGGAGTAGGGAAAACTACTAGTATAGGTAAAATTGCTTATAAATTAAAAAATCAAGGTAAAAAAGTATTATTAGTAGCTGGGGATACTTTTAGAGCAGGTGCAGTTGAACAAATAATTGAATGGGGTAATAAGACTAATTGTGATGTCGTTTATAGCGATAATAAAGATGCATCAAGTGTTATATATGATGGATTAGAAAAAGCAAAAAAAGAAAATTATGATGTTGTTTTAATTGATACAGCAGGAAGACTTCAAAATAAAGTTAATTTAATGAATGAATTAGATAAAATAAATAAAGTAATTGGTAAATTAATACCGAACGCTCCTCATGAAACACTACTAGTTATTGATGCAACAACAGGTCAAAATGGTATTAGTCAAGCAAAAAGTTTTAAAGAAATAACTAATATAACTGGAATTGTATTAACTAAATTAGATGGAACTGCAAAAGGTGGAATAGTTTTAGCAATAAAGGAAAATGTTGGAATTCCGGTTAAATTTATTGGATTGGGTGAAAAAGAAGAAGATTTAAGAGTCTTTGATATTGAAAAATATATATATGGATTATTTGGAGGTAGTCATGAAAAATAAATTAGATATAGATGTTATAGAACAAATAACAATTTTATTACAAATTGCTTTATCTATTTTTTTAATATCTTTTGGGATTGCTAGTTTTTATGAAAAAGAATTATTTATAATATGTCAAATATTAATAGGACTATTAATGTTTGCAATAGGGTATAATAATCATAAAATATATAAAAGAAAATATATGACACCTGTTTATTTTGGTCTAGGTATCGTTATAATATTAACATCATTATTTAGTTAATATGGAAAATCAAATATTATTATGTATTTTATATGATTATTATGCAGAACTGTTAACACCTAAACAAAGAAATTATTTTAAAGATTATTATTTTGAAAATTTTACACTAAGTGAAATGAGTGAAAATTATGATATTAGTAGAAATGCTATTCATAAAAATTTAAAAGAAACAGAAGAAAAATTATTTTATTATGAAGAAAAATTAAAATTATATGAAAAAAATAAAAAAATAAAAAAAATCATCTATGAATTAGATGATGATATAAAAAACAAAATATTAGAATTAATTTAAAATTTCTATTTCATTAAATAATTCTTTAACATCAATATTTAATGCTTTAGCTATTTTACTAAAAGTATTAAATGTGATGTTTTTAAATTCTTTACCAGATTCTATTTGCTTTATATAAGAAACACTCAAATCAGACTTTTCAGCTAATTGCTCCTGAGTCATATTTGACTTTAATCTAAAATATTTTATATTTTTTACTAAAATTGTATAATCATTTGACATTATATCACCTCTTGGTAAAAATTACCAATTATATTTTCTCATAAATTTTAACATTTTGCAGTACACTATTAGTGCACTTTGTGATATAATTAATAACAAGGAGTTGTAACATGAACTTAAAATTAAAAGAAGCAAGAATAAAAAAAGGTTATACTGCTAAATATATGGCAGAACAATTAAATATAAGTAAGCCTTTTTATTCACAATTAGAAAATGATAGAAGAACTTTGTCTTATATTATGGCAATCAAAATAGCTGATATTCTAAAAACAAAACCTGATAAATTATTTTATGATGATTTTAAAGAAAGAATGAAATAATTCTTTTTTTTATTTATAAAATATGTTATTATATAGTTTAAGAAATGGAGTTGATGATATGGTTAATTCATTATTACCTTTAGATAATTTTTATGTTGTTAATAAAACTATCTTAGATGACCAAGACCGTTTAACTCTAACTCTTTTGTATCAACCAATAATTGGTAGTATTGCTGTTAGTTTATATTTAACTTTATGGAGTTTTTTGGATAAAAATAAAATAACTTCTACTAGTAATACACATAATGACTTGGTTGTTAGTATGCAATTAAAATTAGAAGATATTAAAGAAGCAAAAGATAAATTAGAAGCAATAGGATTAATTAAAACATATTTAAAAAAAGGTGATGTTAATAATTATGTATATGAACTATATGGACCATTATCCGCTTTTGAATTTATTAATAATCCAATTTTAAATACTGCTTTATATAATAATATCAATAAAAAAGAATATAAAAGAATAATCGATTCATTTACAATTCCTAAAATAGATTTAAAAGATTATAAAAATGTTTCATGTAATTTTAAAGATGTTTTCAGTTTTGTTAGTACTGATAAAATAGAAACTAAAAATATAAAAAAAGTTAATCATTTAGATTTATCTTTTGAACCAACTATTAATTTTAACGAGTTATTAAGTTTAATTCCGGAAGAAATGCTTAATGTAAGAAGCATATCTAAATCTGATAGAGAATTAATTTATCAATTATCATTTATTTATAATTTAGATAATGAAGCAATGAGTGAAGTATTAAGAAATAGTATTGTTGATAGAAAAATAGACATGGAAGTGTTAAAACAAAATTGTCGTAGTTTTTATAAATTTGAACACAAAGGAAAAATACCTAAAATAGTATTTCAAGATGATGTTTCTTCGTTTAAAGAAATTAATACAAGAAAAGATAAATTAATTAATCAATTTGAAACAACTAATCCTTATGAATTTTTGGCTTTAAAACAAGATTCTAAACCTACTGTTAAAGATTTGGAAATAATTGAATATTTAATGATTGAGCAAAAATTAAATCCAGGAGTAATAAATGTTTTAATTGATTATGTTTTAAAAATAAATAATAATAAATTAGTAAGAGGATTTGTTGAACAAATAGCTGTTCAATGGAAAAGAAGTAAAATTGAAACAGTATCTGATGCAATGGAATTTGCTTTAAAAGAATACGATCAAAAAAACACTAAAAAAGTTAAAGTTACTAAAAAAGAAAAAATTCCTAATTGGGTTAATCAAGATGTACAAGAAAAAATGTTATCCGATGAAGAATTAAAACAATTTGAAAGTGAGTTGGGTAGATGATAAGATTAAGTGATAATATAAAATGTGATATGGATGATTTAAAAAAATCGTATAATGAAGCATTAAAAAATAAAGATTTTAAAGATTTTATTAGTAAATTAAAATCTGATGATAATGTGTTAATGAAATATACATCAACATTAGAAGAGTGTAGCCTAGAATATAATAACTGTTTAAATTGTAAGGGATTAAAAGAATGTCAAAATCAATTAAAAGGATATGCTTACCTACCTAAAGTAGTTGGTAAAAATATAACATTTCATTTCAAACCTTGTAAATATAAATTAAATAATGATAAAAAATATGCTTATTCTAAAAATGTAAAATATTATAATTTGCCTAAAAGCTATTTAGATGCAACATGGGATAAGGTAGATAAAAGACTAGTTAGTAGAAAAGAAACAATTATTTGGTTAAATAATTTTATTAACAATCCAACTAATAAAGGATTATATTTAACTGGCAATTTTGGCTGTGGAAAAACATTTTTAGTGGTAGCTACATTTAACGAATTAGCTAAAAAAAATATTAAAAGTGCAGTTGTATTTTGGCCGGAATTTTTAAGAGATTTAAAGTCATCATTTGAAACTGATTATGAAGAAAAAATGGAATATGTTAAAAATGTGCCTTTATTATTAATTGATGATTTAGGCGCAGAAACGGCTACATCTTGGTCAAGAGATGAAATATTATGTCCAATATTACAACATCGTATGGATAATAATTTATCTACTTTTATAACATCTAATTTACCAATTGATTCTTTAGAACAACACTTATCACAAACTAAAGATGGAGTAGAATTAATTAAAGCCAAAAGAATAATTGAAAGAATTAAATATTTAACTGATGAAATAGAAATGATTAGTAAAAATATGAGAAACTGATATTTGTAAATGTAATTTGACTTAGTTTTAGTTTTAATGTATTATACTTAACAATATGTATGGGGGATTTGTATGAAAAATATTTTTATTAGTGAAATGCATGAAAAAGATGTTGAAAATTTTACTTCTGATTTTGGACTGTTTTTAAGACGTGTATCTGATAAACCATTTAAACATATGTGTAATTTATTTACTAATGCTAATATTATTTATCAAAACTATGGTAAGGGATTGTCAGATGAAGAATATTTTAAAAGTTTAAATAATATATATGAGCCTTTAAATAATAAAAATATTAGTCCAGACAAGAACAATATTATTGTTGAAAGATATCCAGAATTAGATGATGAGCCATATATTTTTGTGTGCAATCATACCACACCAGAAGATATAGAAACTGTTTTAAATATAATAGATAGAAATGCTTATTTAGTTTTAGGATCAATAGAATCTTTAAAATACAATCCTGAAATGTATTTAACTTGGTTAAATGGTATGATTCCATTTGATATTTTAGATGATAATCAAAGAAAAATTGTTTTAGACAAGATGATTAGAGTTTTAAAAACTAACAGTATATTAATTTTTCCTGAAGGATCTCATAATTATAGTCCTAATAATTTGGTTAATAAATTGTTTACAGGCCCTGTGAATTTATCTTTAAAAACAGGAAGAAAAATTGTTATAATAACAATGATAAAAGATTTTGAAAATAATATTTCTTATATCGATGTAGGAAATCCAATTGATTTAAATAATATAAATTTGTTTGAAGAATTAAAAAAACAATCAGAAAAAGATTATGTTGAAGAATTAACTGCTTATATTAGGGATAAAATGGCTACTGCTGTTTACTATTTAATTTCAAGACATTTTAAACAATTAAAAAAGGATGATTATAAAAATATTGAAGAACATTTAAGAATGAAAAAAATAAAGTATGCTTTTGAAAAGTTGAAGTGGAATCATGATGTTTTTGATGCGGAATATTTGATTAGGAAAACAAAAGAAGATAGAGAATATGAAGATATATTAGAAAGTATGGTAAATTTAACTTTAAATCCTAATGCTTATATAGGTGGAAATAAATATTGGATTTTAAAATTAATTGATTATTTAAATAAAGATACTGTATATCGTATGAGAGAGTATTGGCAGGAATCAAATAAAGTTTTAAGAAAAGTTAAATAGTATTAATTTTTCTTTTTTTTATGGTACAATATACTTAAGGTGGTGTAATTATGATTGAGTTTGAAATACCTTTTGTTTGCTTAATATTTACTCTTCTTATTGCTATAGTATTTTTTAAAAAGAAAAAAGTAAAACTAGAAGAAAATTATTATTATAAAAATGTGTTAATTTTTACCTTATTGGTTAATATAACAAATTTTGTTTCACATTATGGTGCAAGTATATATTTAGTTGATAATGTAAATCATTGGTATGCTAATATATTTGCTCTTATAAATAAATTAGGATCATTATTTATTGTTATAATTACATTTAATGTTTTGTGTTATATTTTATACATAAGTTTTAAAAATTATCGAAAAAAATTTAAATTGTATAAAGTTATAAATTATATTTTTTATTTTATTGTTGGTATTTTAATTTTTATATTAGATTTTAAAGTTATTAAACAAGGAGAAATAACGAGTGGTACTGGTAGTTCTGTTATGTTTTCTTTTGGTATAGTATTTTTCAACCTATTTGTATCGTTTATTATTTCGCTAATAAATATTAAAAAATTTGATAAAAGATATTATTCAATATTTATAATCATTCCAATAATATTTTTATTAGGATTATTTGTTTTATATCATCCAGAATTTAATATATATGACTTAATATTGTGTTTATTATGTTATCTTATGTACTTTACTATTGAAAATCCTGATTTGAAAACTATTATCGAGTTAAATATGGCTAAGGAAAATGCTGAGAAAGCTAATCGAGCAAAATCTGATTTTTTATCAAGCATGAGTCATGAAATAAGAACGCCTTTAAATGCTATTGTTGGGTTATCTGAGGATATTGCCACTTACAAAGATAAGTTGCCACTAGAAGTACATGATGATATTGAAGATATTAAATCTGCTTCTCAAACTTTACTTGAAATAATTGGAAATATATTGGACATAAATAAAATTGAATCAGAAAAAATGGAAATAATTGAAGTTCCATACAATTTTAAAGAAGAAATTATAAGTATGTGTCGTGTAACTATAACTAAAATAGATGGAAAAGATATAAAATTTAAATTAAACATAGCTGATGATATTCCATATGAATTAATTGGAGATAAAGTTCGCATTAAACAAATTATTAATAATCTGTTAAGTAATTCTATAAAATATACTTTAAAAGGCGAAATTAATTTAAATGTAAAATGTATTAATAATTATGAAAAAAAGTTTACAACTTTAATAATATCATGTCAAGATACAGGAAGGGGAATAAAACCAGAATATATTAATAAATTATTTGATAAATTTGAAAGATTAGATGTAGAAAAAAATACTACCGTTGAAGGGACAGGCTTAGGACTTGCAATAACAAAAAAATTAGTTGAAATGATGGGTGGAAAAATTAACGTTCAATCACAATATAATATAGGCTCAATATTTATAGTTCAAATACCACAAAAAATTAGTTTGATTGAAAAACCGATATCTGAAAAAGATTTAGATGTACAAAATATTAATCAAATTAATATATTAAAAAATGATGAAACTAAAATTCCTACACCATCACAAAATGGTAATAAAAAAATTCTTATAGTAGATGATAATAAATTAAATATTAAGGTTGCTATCAAATTATTAAAAGACTTTAATTATGAAATAGATTCATGTTATGATGGGATTGAGTGTTTAAAAAAAATTGAAGATGGAAATATATATGATTTGATATTAATGGATATTATGATGCCAAATATGAATGGTGAGGAATGTCTTTTAAAATTAAAAGGACTAGATTCATTTAAAACACCAGTTATTGCTTTAACTGCTGATGCGATATCTGGTGCAGAACAAAAATATAAATCACTTGGATTTATTGATTATATTTCTAAGCCATTTTCCAAAGAACAGATAAAAAATAAATTAGATAAAATATTTAATGATAGTAATTAATAAAAATGGATA